>CEPL01132676.1_pt1 | contig 21016 bp, 23 predicted proteins | sample 530541 | NCBI WGS metagenome assembly CEPL01 (sample SAMEA2620339, study PRJEB7988) | marine metagenome | biome: marine biome (ENVO:00000447); feature: surface water layer (ENVO:00002042); material: "saline water (ENVO:00002010), including plankton (ENVO:xxxxxxxx)" | depth 5 m
ATAAAAATATAGCTGTTATAGATCCAGGACCCATTGATAATGACCACCTCAATGCGATAATGAAGGCGACATCCGGACAAAAAATTACTCATATACTTTTAACTCACAACCATAACGATCACTCCCCGCTTGCGAAAAAATTAAAATCTGAAACTGGAGCAAAGATATATTATAAAAATTTAAGTAATGTTGAACTTGCTCAAGATGATTTCGAAGAGGGTTATGATCGAAATATTGAAGGTGATATAGAATTAAAAGATGGAGATAAAATAGAGACTGATGAATGGTTAATTGAAGCTTTACATACCCCTGGTCACACATCGAACCATATTTGCTATGCTTTACTTGATGAAAATATTTTATTCTCTGGTGATCATGTAATGGGCTGGTCTACTACAGTAATTGTTCCCCCCGATGGCAATATGGATGATTATATTATTTCCTTAGAAAAATTGCTTTCTCGAAGAGAAGAGAAGTTTTTTCCAACTCACGGTCCAGTTATTGATGAACCTAAAAAGCTAGTATCATACTATATATCTCATAGGCTAAACCGTGAAAAACAAATTATTGACGCTATAAAAAAAGGAAATAATAAGATCTCAGAAATAGTAAAGATGATTTATAAAGATGTTGATAAATCACTTCATCCTGCAGCAGCAATGTCTACCCTCGCCCATTTAAAAAGGATGGAAAATAATCAGGAAATTACAGTGAAAGGTAAAGATTTAGAAGGCATTTATAATATAGTTTAAGTTTAAATTAATTTAAATCTAACCATTTCATTTCCTCCATGGTCAGTTTAACTTTTAGCGAATTAACAGAGCTTTCAGTTTCTAATAAATTTCTTGGCCCAATCAAGGGAAAAACTGGAAAATCTTGATTTAAAACATAAGCTAGAGCAATTTCTATTGGCTCGAATCCTTTATCCTTAGCCATTGCAAAACATCTATCTCTTTTCATTAAATTTTCTTCACTATGCCATACTCTCTTTTGTTCATCTAAGTTTGGATCTGCAGAATGATATGATTTTCTATCTGAAGTATCTTTTAAAAAAAAACCCCTAGCTTGACTTGACCAAGGAAATAAAGGAATGTTTTTTTTCTTCAAAAATTTCCTGAAATCTTCATTTGAAGAGCTTTCACACCCTGGCCAGACTGGCTCTATCATGTGAGCTAAGCTAAAATGATTACTTAATGCTTGAAAAGGAATTTTATTACTCTTTTCAGCATAATTAATAGCTTCCTGGAATCTCTTCAAAGACCAATTAGATGCACCAAAAATTTTTATTAATCCCTCATCCTTTAGTTCATTTAAGACATCGATAAACTCTTTAACAGGAACATCTTGATTATCTCTATGTAAACAATAAATATCTACGCAGTCTATTTTCAATCGAGATAAACTCTTAAGAAGCTGATCACGAATGATTTCAGGATAACAGTGAGGTGTGTGAGCGCCTTTACCTAAAACAATTACATCATTTTCTAGGTTTCTGGAATTTATCCATCTACCAAGATATTCATCACTTTTTCCATCATTATAAATAAATGCAGTATCAAATACATTACCTCCCATCGAGTAAAAGTGATCAAACATTGAAAAAGCATGATTTGTATCTATCTGATTATCACATCCGAAAACTAACTTCGAAACTTTACTATCTAAACCCTCAATTTTTATTTTAGGAATTAGATTTTCTTTATTTTCAAATAAAGATTTATTAAAGGATGATAAGTTATTCTCAGGTTCATCAAAATCATATCTTACACCTGCAAGTCTTCTCCATTTATCTAGACATACAGCGTTACCATATGAGTCTTTATGCGATATTTTTATGCTTTCAACACTATTTTTTAGACATTCATCAAAATGATTAATCTCGTTTATATAAATTTTACCCACAGCATCTATATTTAGTTCAGAAATTTTTTTGTTACCTTCACTAATAATTAGAGAGTTATTATTCTTCTTATACTCACCACAATGCCAAGGGTCTCTTACTAAAAGAGTTCTTTTTCCATCTGTAATCTCAACAGAGTTTTCTAGATTTTCTTTTATTGATGAGGCTAGATAAGCTGATGATCCATCTAAAAATATTAATTTCGCTTCAGATGATAAATCAATTCCATATTCATTTATCTCAGATATAACTTCGTATTCATCTGGATCCATAAATTCTTTACCGTTAATTAACCCAACTATCATTCTTGCCATCGATAAAGGATAGCAACCGACATCTAAAATAGAACCACCACCAAGTTTCGGATTAAGTAATCGATGGTCTTGTTTGACATTAGCTTTAAACCCAAAGCTTGCTTTTATTTCTATTTTTTTACCTTTGAAGTTTTCTTGAACTAATTCTCTAATTTTATCTGTTTGAGGATGCATTCGATACATAAAAGCTTCCATTAAAAGTAATTGCTTTTTTTTGGCAAGGTTAAACAACAACATTGCCTCTGAAGAATTCATTGTAAGAGGCTTTTCACAAAGAACAGATTTGCCATTCATTAACGCCTTATAAGAAAATTCAAAATGTGATGTATGAGGAGTAGAAATGTATATGGAATTAATATCTTGATCATGTAAAAGTTTTTGATAATCATCAAAACCAATGCAATTATAAGTTGAAGCAAATAAATCAGCAGATTCTTTTGATCGACTTCCTACAGCTATTAATTTTGATCTTTCGGTCCCTTTAATAGCTGATGCAAAAGTTTTAGCTATGTTGCCAGTGCCTAAAATACCCCAGTTAGTCATTCAAAAAACCTTTTTACGAAACGATTTTTATAATAAAACCGATCAATGATCCAAGAACATAAATATATATTGGTGGCATACTGAAATATAAACCAGGACCTCTTTTTTCAGCGTCTTTATAATAATCTAATGCGTATTTTATTCGTCCTATTGGCCATACAATACCAATAATAAATGCCCAAATAGGATCAACTGCAAACGAAAATAACCATAAACCAGGTAAAAATAAAACAAGATGTTCAATAGTATTATGATGAACTCTTACTTTTCTAACATATTCTTCTGGACCGTCATGAGAGGGAGCTTGTATATTATATTTCACCCTCGCTAAACCAGCCTGTAAAAGTGTAAAATAATAAACTAGCAGAGAAATACTACTCAATATACCCGGGTAAATAAAATTTTCCATTCTTCCAGCTCCGATAATTATTTTTGATATGCTTTTTTATCCATAACTAAGTATATAATCACCCAAGAAATCTACCCAATTGTAATTATCATTTAAGCAAGGAATATATGTAAATTTATTACCACCATTTTCTAAGAACTGTTCCCTGGCTCTAATATTTATTTCTTCTAATGTCTCAAGATTATCAGCTACAAATGCTGGGCAAACAACTGCAAGGTTTTTGATATTTTTTTTAGGTAGTTCATCTAAAATTTTATCAGTAAAAGGTTTTAGCCAACCAGGACCAATTCTCGATTGAAAGGATACACTCCACTTGTCTTGATCTAATTTTAGCTTTTCAGCACAGAGCTTAGTTGTCTCAAAAACTTGGTGACGATAACAAAAATTGTGTGCACTTGACGGAACAGCACAACAATCGCTTACTTTAAGACAATGATTATTTGTTGGATCTGTATTTCTAACATGTCTTTCAGGTATCCCGTGGTAACTAAAAAGTAGGTGATCAAAATCTTTAGGTAAATACTCTGAAATAACAGAGGATAATGCATTTATATAACCATTTTCATTATAAAAAGGTTTTAGAAAAGATAATTTTATATTGCTATCAATGCGTTCAACAATCTCTTTTACTTTTTTTTCTGTAGATAAAATGGTTGACTGTGCGTAGTGGGGATATAACGGTATTGCTATTATTTCGTCAATACCACGGGATATTAACTTTTCAACTGCATCTTTAATTGATGGATATTGATAACGCATTGCTACCTCAACAAAATAATTTGTTTTCTCTGACAATTTATTAGCTAATGAATTTGTATTTATGATTAATGGAGACCCCTCATCTGACCAAATTGTAGTGTATGCTTCTTGAGTTTTTTTAGAACGGAATGGAACAATAACATTTTTAACTAAAATTTTCTGTATAAATTTTGGAATATCAATAACATCATCGTCTGATAAAAATTCAGTTAGATAATCCTTTATAGAGTTTAAGTTAAGGTTTTTAGGTGAACCCAGATTAATTATTAAAACTGCTTTCATATTATGAAAATATAATTGATTTTACCTTATTTCTATAGGAAAAACTAAAAGCAAGGAAAATTTTATTCAATTTTTACTAATTTTAAGCTTAAATCCCATAGTTTATCAGCATCTTCAATACTCTGAGCCCATTTTGTTGTTTTTGCTACTTTACAGTCATAAAAATATTTACCTGTTACATTTGAAACCTCTGGAGAAGAGCAAAGATAAACTGATGTTGCGGCACCTTTTTCGGCACTTCGCATTAAAGGCCTAGCTAAGCTAAAAATTAATCTTTGAAATAAACCATTATTGTGACCAAATTCAGTCCCTACCACACCTGGATGTAAACAATTCACAGTAATATTATCCTCTTCAAGTATTTTAGATAATTTTTTTGTAAACAAAATATTAGCAAGTTTTGAATATCCATAAACCTGAAAAGGTTTATATCTCTTTTTTGAGTGAACATCTTTAAAATTAAATCTTTTTACAAAAGCATGTGCACCAGATGAAACATTAACAATTCTGGCACTAGAGGCTGACTTTAGGTTCTTAATTAATAAGTTAGTAAGATAAAAATAAGCAAGATGATTGATTGCAAAAATTTCTTCATAACCATCAATTGTTTCTTTTCTTGTATTATTTATTAGACCTGCATTATTTAATAATACATGAAGAGGAATATCTAATAATTTAAAGTCTTCAGCAGCTTTTCTAATTTGTTCAAGAGATGATAAATCTGCAATAAAATATTTTGGTATTTTGCCTGATATAGTTTTTATTTCATCACATAATATTTCAGCTTTTGTTTGATTTCTTGCAATAAAAAAAATGTTTGCATTCATTTTAGCTAATTGGATTGCTGAGGTTTTTCCAATACCACTTGTAGCTCCTGTTATTAAAATATTTTTTTTATTGATATTAAACATCCAGTTAAATTTAAGATTAAATAAGTTATTCAAGAATTATCAAGTGTAAAGTAAATACTTTCAGCAATCCTTTTTGCTAATAAAGGTGGAACAGCATTGCCAATTTGTAGATTTTTTTTTGCTTTTGAACCATAGAATTTATAATTATCAGGAAAACTTTGTAACCTAGCTCCTTCTCTGGTAGTTAGAGCTCTATCCACTTTTGGATGTATACATCTAGCAGAGCTAGGTGTTCCAAAATTTCTTGTTATTGTCGTTGATGGTTTATTCCACCATAATCTTGCATAACTGTTTTGATATCCGGATTTAGGTCTTATTTTAAGTGGTAAATCTTGTTTTGTTCCCCCTTCTGGTAGATTTCTCATGAGATTTAAAAGTTTATCATTATGCTTTGGCGCGTAATGTTCCATAAGTTTTTTTGGAGCATTGAGTCTCATTAGTTTTTGGTAACTATTTTTTGGTTTCGATAAATATTCATCTGAGGCCATGTTACTTTTAACCCTTGGAAGGTCTGAAATTGCATCACTAATAGTAAGTGGTTTCTTATTAAAATTTTTTGTTTTTGAAGCTTTTGGAAAAACATAATGAAAATTTTTTTTATAACCTACCACAAAAATTCTTTCTCTAAACTGGGGAACACCAAAATCTTGAGCATTTATTAAATTAACGGACAGACTGTAACCTATGCTTTGAAACAAACATCTAATTTGCCTTAAAATGAATCCATTTTTATAAGAGGATAAGCCTTTAACATTTTCGTATACAAATATTTGTGGTTTAATATCTCTAACAGCTCTGAAATATTCTAAAAATAAACTACCTCTTGGATCATTTCTATATCTTTTTCCTGAAAAAGAGTACGCCTGACATGGCGGTCCTCCTACAATAACATCAATTTTATTTTTTCTTTTAATATCTATAAAATCTATATCTGTAACGGATTTAGATAAAATTTTAGTCTTTGAGAAATTAAGTGCAAAAGCATTACACATATCCTTATCTATGTCATTAGCCAATACTGCTTGAAATCTTTTAGTTTGCTCTAAACCGTATGAAAAACCTCCAACACCACAAAATAAATCTATAAAATTATATTTTCTTGATTTATTTATAGTGGAGTTCATATAGCCTAAATTATATCATAAAAAACTGGGTTTGGAACTAACCTAATTGCACCCTTTAAGCTATTTTTTTGTAATTAGTTCATGATACGGATGGTTTACAATAAGCAACAGTACCAATTGTTTATTCATCAGAATTATCAGTATTGACTTATTAAAACTATATAAAGAATTTTATCATTCCAAAACAGTTTGAAAATTTGGTAATTTGAACGATAAATGCGTTAAGAATAATCTTTGAGCATTTTTCTAAGTTCAATGGAATGCTGTTCTTCTTGGCCAATCATTGTTCTTGCATATTCCTCTAGATAAACAGACGCGTCAACAACGCAATTGAGAAGTTCTTTATATAGATTTAATGCATGTATTTCGTGATCCAGGCTTTCTTGAAGAATATCCTCAATTGAATGTCTATTACTTTCCTCAATTTTAGCAATTTTTTGACTTGGGTGACCATCCAAACCAGTCAAAAGTTCACCCGCTTGTTGAGCATGAGTTAAGGACTCTGTTGCTTGACCTTGCAAAAATTCAACTATTGGAATTCTATTTGGCCCTGAGATCATTAGTGATGAGTGCGTGTAGCGAACAACGCCAGCTAATTCATACTCCATGATTGCATTCAAGATTTCACAAACTTTATCGTGATTTAATTCTTCCATAATCTTCTCCATTTAATTATGGTTGCATATAACATGAATTTTTTTTCATGTCTGATATTGCAATTTAATTGCAATAAAAAATTAATATTTATTTAAAAGTTGAGAAAATCCAAAAGTTAGAGAAAATATTGAAGCGACAGATAAAAAAGCAATATATTTTTGTATAGAGGCAGATATGATCAAGGCTTCTTTACTATTAAAAGGGCTCTCTCCAAAATTTAAATAAATAACATACAAAAAGACAGATAATAAGAAGAAGGCTATTACTATACTATATTTAAAACTTAGAGAACTTCTTAAAAAGACTATTAAATATAATAATGATGCAGGGACCATTAATTGAAAAGAGTTCAATGCAAAAAAAATGTGCAGATCAAGATAAAGATCATAAGGTGTGAAGCCAACTCCGGCAAAAAAGATTGACCCCACAAAGAAAAATAAAGACCCTATTATTGCTAAAATAAATGTGGATTTATTTTCTTTAAATAATACAGGAACCAGTAAAAAGGATATTCCTACAAGAAAAAATAATATCATTGATAAATTGAAAAGAATAAAGGAAACCATATTTTTATCACCTGAATGAGACTCTAAACCGCCGAGATCACTGAGAAAATTATGAGTAAAAGAATAGCCTACCTGGGTCGCATCATGAATATTCCCGCCAGGATAAAAAAAAGCTGCAAAAATGCATGCAAAAACAAAAAAACAGGTTACAAATCTTACAACTTTAATTGTCCAAAAATTTAACATAAAAAATTTATTTCATAGAAATGGCAATTTTAAAGGCAGGTCGATTAGATATATTTACGACATAGTTTTTAAGATTAACCATCTCATCTGTGACACAACCCATTCTATTTGACATGTAACAAGCATGCCCTAACATAATATCAGCAGCCGAAAAATCTCCAATTAAGTATTCTTTATTATCCAAAGCTTCATTTACTGGAGCAAGTGATTTTGTTAACAATCTCTGAGCTTGATTCAGCGCAGTGTCATCCCTTCTATCTTTAGGCAAGAGTATTGTTTGGACAACTATTGTATTAATTGGTGGCATTACCATACCTTCACAATAATGAAACCATTGGAGGAATTCTGGATAATTGGGATCTTCAATAGAGGGTTTAAGTCCTCCATTTTTATGCCTTTCAATAATATATTCAATAATTGCTCCTGACTCATAAATACGAATATCGCCGTCATCTAAAACTGGTATTCTTCCTAAAGGATGTCTCTTTCTGTGCTCATCGGATTTTAAATCGCTTGGATGAAAAGCCATTTTATTAACCTCATAAGGGAGAGATAATTCTTCAAGTAACCATATAATTCTTCCGGCCCTAGAATTTGGAGCAAAGTGCACTTTAAGCATAATTTGTCCTTTTATTTGTTAATTATTATACTATTGTCTTAATAATCGGTCGTAAAGAGAAATGATTAAAAACGATTATACAATTTATTTACAGGAGTTTGCCTATGATAGGACCTTTGAATCATGTTGGTGTAGCAGTTCCCTCGATAAAAAAAGCTGTTGAAACATATAGAAACTTATACAACATCCAAGATATTACAGAGATTGGTGAAATGCCTGATCAAGGAGTAAGATTTTGTTTTATAAATCTTCCTAATAGTCAAATTGAATTAATAGAACCCATGGGAGACAATTCTCCAATTCAAAATTTTTTAGATAAAAATCCAAAAGGTGGGCAACATCATATTTGTTTTGAAGTTAACGATATCTATGAAGCTAAAAATGAAATGGAAAAAAAAGGTGCTACAGTTTTAAACGAACCAAGGATTGGTGCCCATGGAACGCCAATTATTTTTATCCATCCAAAAGACAATGATGGAGTTTTAGTAGAACTTATGGAAACGGCGCGATAGTAGAAATTATTCAAAGAATTCATCAATGATTTTGTCTATTGAAACTATTTTGAAGTTTTGATTTACTTTAGTGGCTTGTATTTCTTTTTCTTTTAAGTTGAATTTTTCCATATTCATATCATCTTGGGCAATTAAGATACCGTATTTGAAGTCTTGATTAATTTTTCCAGAAAATATTTCAATACCATCAGTTTTTGAGATACCATCAATTTCATTTTTTTTACCGACCGAAACTCTTCCAATGAACTTGTTTCTATTATTAAGATCATAAACCGTAAAATCATCTGAGCTTTGAGAAGAGGCAAATAATAACTTATTTTCTTCATATCTTAAAATAGCTAAACCTTCAGTATCACCATTAATAAATCCCCCTTTTTTTGAAATTAAATCGATTTTTCCAATATCATTATTTTTTGTATTTGGATCTGCATTAATAAAATAAACACCTGAATGTTCATCTTCTTGAGCAAAATATAAAATACCTGTTTCATCATCCGCTACACATCCCTCTGATGTGGATTGAGTTTTAATTTGCCTTACCAAACTGCCTTTAAGAGGAAAAATTGACAAAATATGATATTGATTAATAGTTAAAGATTTAGCATCACTTATAAAAGCATAAGTAAAATTTGTTTTAGGACTTCTATATAAACAAAATCCATATACTGAATCTAACTCTGTGAAAATTTCATTTTGATTGTATGTATCAAAATCACCTTGGTCATTTATCAAGTAAGCAATAATTGAATTATTATCTTGATTTGAACCCATCATAATTGAAAAAGCTTTTGCACCAAATTTAAAATCTTTTCTTATATCTATATTATTAATTTTTCCTGATGGAATAAATTTTATTCTTGCACCATTTAGAGCAAATGCGTGTATGCCAGCTTTTTTATCTGTACCAAAAACAATACTTTGTTCTGGATTAACTTGATTGTACCAAAATGCTGGATCATCTGCGGCATCGCCAGAGGTAAAAACAGGTTCAGTTTCAAATTTAGGATACAAAATAATATCTTTTGCAAAAACAATATTTGAAATCAATAGAGAAATTACTAACAAAAATTTCATATTATCCATTTATCACTATGATTATTAATAATCTAGATTTTCTAAAATAAAATTTTTGATATTCTCCTGTCTTTTTGATTAATTTTGTTTATCGTAAAGTCTTAAATCATATTAATAATAATAAGAAGGGAGTAAATTATGGAAGAATATCAAATCTGGCAATTATGGAGTTCAAATAGAATTGGATCAGCCTTAACTGGAATAGGAACAATCCTTGCTATCTGGCTCTCAATGAGAATTGCTTTAAACACAAGAAACAATCCTGAAACAAATCTTTTAACTAAAATTATTTCAAGTGCCTTTGGAATTGTAATACTTGCATTTGCATGGATAAATTTTACAACTATAGCAAATACTTGGATTGCTGCAGCTAGGGGTTTAAGCGATCTAAAAGCAAATGGTACAGAAATTTCAACTACTTCTGAAGGTTATATTGCTTATGTTGGAACTACTGAGGCTGCTAGCATACCTTTACCATTAGGTATTGCATTCATTGTGGTTTCAGGCCTGATTATTTTAGGTCAAATTTGGATACCAAAACAAAATTAATTTTTTGTTTTAAAATATAAAAAGCGCCTTTAACTGGCGCTTTTTATTATGATATTTTATATTTGTGATTCAAATTCATCAACGATATAAGATCGCATTAGAGATAAGTCAAAAATTCTTTCTTCATCGTCATTAATTTCTTTTTTAACATCAGGTTTTTGTAAACTTTTAGCACAATTTTCAAATGTTTCCATATCAGGGTACCATATTTCCATTAATACATCGAAATCGGGATCATAAATATTTCCATCTCTATCAGGTAAAGGGTTGGTGAATCGACGAATATATTTAATAGCATATCCCTTAAGATATTTTTCACCTATTATTCTGTGTTTTGTTTCATAATACTCACGAAACTGATTAATCGTCATTCCTTCTCTTCTTCTCATTGGCATTATTACTTTAATCATAAATCCTCCTAATTAATCATTCATTACCTTAAAGGTGACACCTGCATTTGGTAATCGATTTATGAGAGAGTCTCCCATAATAGATGCAGGTGTCCAAAAGCCGCCTTTGATGCTCAGTTCATCTTGAGCTAAGGCAAGGGCACTTTCAGAGATCATTTTTGCAGTAGACTTATATCCTGGATCTTTATCACCATGTATCCAAACTCTAATATCCTTTGATCTATCAGAAGGATGGATTCCTAATAATTCAATTTCAAAATATCCATTTTCCATTATTTCTTCTGTGGGACCCTCCCCAGGCTTTGGTAGAAATTTCTGTAAAATTGATCTAGTAGATTTTAATGATGCCATTCCTGCCATTCCACCAGTTACTAAACCTGATATTGATGCTCCTATTAATCCCCTCGGTCCTTTACCTGTAATACTCCCTTCATCATACATGAAATCTTGTCCATAAATATAATCAAGTAATTCGTTTGTTCTTCTCACTACTCGCGTATTTATCCCTGCCATAATAAAAGGACCCACCCAGGCATTAAAATCTTTATCAAAGTAAGGTGACATTTTATCTGGACCATCTAATCCTGTATTCTTTTCGTTTAATGAATATGGATTTGAAATTATTTTAAATATAGATGGATCTTTTTTAGCCTCTTCCATCATTGACATTAGACTATCAACAGTACCACCACTGGCACCTCCTGAAAATCCTCTTGTTCTATATTTAATTTGCTTAGCATTGACCCCATGCATTTCACGCATGTTTTTTTGAAGAAAGAAAACGCCTATATCTGAAGGTATGCTATCAAATCCACATGTATGAACTATTTTGGCTCCACTTTCTTTTGCAATTAACTGGTATTTATTAATCATATGTCGCATCCAATGAACTTCACCTGTAAGATCACAATAATGAGTTCCATTTTCTGCACATGCTTCAACTAATTTCGATCCATACCTTGCATATGGTCCAACTGTTGTTAAAATTACCTTAGTTTTTTTTACCAAATCATTAAGAGAGTCTTTGTCATGGCTATCTGCTATTATAACAGGTATATCTCTTCCTTTCAGAACTTCTTTAATCTTTGTTTCATTTCTACCAGCTACTGCCCAAGCTAAATTAGTATTTGATTGACTATGACAAAAATAATCAACTACTAATCTCCCGGTAAAACCACTTGCTCCCCAAATTATAATGTCATAAGTCTTTTCCATATTTTACTCCAAAATTTAAATTTGCCTAATATTTGTAAAAATCCATCTTTAAGACTATATATTCTAAATGAGATTTCTATTATTTTTTTTTACTGTTTTCTTTTTGGTAGCTACTCTTGAAGCTCAAGAAAGATTTACAAATTCAGATGGTTATAGAAATGAAAAAACATTGCGTGATATTTTAAAATGGAGCTGGAGTCGCGAGGAGCCAAAAAAAGAATATATAGAAATAAAAGAAATTACTGATCAAAAATTTTTTGATAACAAAAGCTTATACGCACTATGGATTGGCCATTCAACTTTTCTAATAAATAATGGCGATATTACTATTTTATTTGATCCTGTTTTTTCTGAAAGAGCTTCTCCACTGCCTTTCGCAGGACCTAAAAGGTTAATTAAACCAGTTATTAAGATAGAAGATTTACCATATATTGATGTGATAGCGATCAGTCATAATCATTATGATCATTTTGATATTAACAGTTTGAGAAAAATACAAAAAAGATTTCCAAAAGTAAAAATATTAGTTCCTAAAGGGGACTTAAAATTACTGAGTAATTACAAACTAGAAAATGGATATGAATTTGTATGGTGGGAGAGTTTGATAGTAAATAAGACCTCATTCACATTCACCCCAGCACAACACTGGTCAGCAAGAGGTCTTAGGGACAGAAATAAAAGTTTATGGGGAAGTTGGTTTACCAGCTATAATAATTTCAATATTTTCCATGCTGGTGATACTGGATATTCTGACGATTTTGTAAATATAAAAAATAAACTTGGACCAACAGATTTTGCAATGATTCCTATTGGTGCTTATGATCCAGAGTGGTTTATGAATTACTCACATGTAAATCCAGAAGAAGCAATAAATATTGCCAAGGATTTGGGCAGTAAAAAAAGTGTCGGAATGCATTGGGGTACTTTTATTCTTACTGATGAACCTGTTCTGGAACCTAGAGAGAGATTACTAAATAACAATTTTATGCAAGAAATAAATTTCACTACCGTTACGCCTGGAGAAATTATTACATTAAATTAATAAATTATCTTCTTCCTTCAATATAATCGTTAAGTACCTCATGATATCTTCTAACCCTTCTCTCTTGATTGGTAAGAATTGCATCTGTAAAACCCCTTGATTTAACCCCTTTTTGTTGTCCAATTGCCATACTAATATCTTGATCGGTAACATATCCCATTGATCCTTCAGGATAAGTAACCCATTCATGTTCAGCGGGTCTCAAAGGCCTTGGTCCGAGAGGGGTTTCAGTCATGTTATCTCCAGCCGTATTTTCTGTAGTATCTGACCCCATAAAAGTTGCAGATGCTGATAATTGCTTCATATCTGGTACAAGCCACCAATGTTCAAAAAGGCATTTTTCAGGATCAGTAGGATGAGGTTGTGGTCTCTGAAATTGTATTCCGTCAGGTGTCATTGTAATATCATAATTAGGAAAACAATTATAAAAGTAATAATCAGTTAACTGCTCATCAGTCAAAAATTCATAATGCCAAAAACCTCTCTCCTTAGCTAATTTTCTCTTTTGCTGCTGAATTGCGAGCCTTGTTTCTTGAGCTTTTCCTTTAAAGTCCTCAGGATTTAAATCCCATGCTTCTAAAGCTGCATCCAAAGGAAAATTTACCTCATTTGGTGACTGATCTCCAAGAGCCGGTTTGTGACCTGGCATTAACATTCTATTATGGCCATTTTCATACATATCAAATTGAGAAAATTTATAATCATTCTCTATGTGGACTGAAAGCTCGGGATGAAGAGTTGGTAAATGGTAGGACTCGTTAAAATTATCATGAATTATCTTCCAATTACAATCAACTTGACAGGTAAGATTTAGAACCCTTATATATTTTTCGGGTTGATATGGCTTCATATGGCTTAAAAGAGGATTTAGAGCATCTTCAAACTTTTGAGGTTTGTCAGATAAAGATATCCAAACAAAACCAAGGGCAACTTCACAAAAAATTTCTTTTAACTTAATTTTTCCGCATGGATTACCATTATCAAAGTCTTCTGGATCTTGAAGGTTTCTCAAGATACCCTCTGTATCATACTCCCATCCATGATAAGTACATTTAAAAGTTTCAAGTGAACCATGTTCAACATGTACTAAAATGTTCCCACGATGTGGGCAAACATTATAAAATGCTTTTATTGAACCATCTTTTTGACGAACAACTAAAACTTCCTCTAAACCAATTTTATAAATAAAGAAATCATCTGGTTCAGGGATTTCAGAGGCAATACCAGCTATTTGCCATACTTTTGTCCACATGTGAGTCCATTCCTTTAGCATAAAATCTTTTGAATAATATCTTTCACCTGAAATTTTATCACCACGAAGCTCAGGATCGGGATGTTTTTCTCTTGGAGTTGGCTGAATATCAATCATTTTTTTATTCTCCGTGAAGATTTGTGAAAGATCTCTTGGAAAACTTCCAACTACCTTTTTCCTTTACGCATTCATCATCATACTGTCCACAAGGTCGAATTTCACTGCCATCAGGTAAAACTGCAGTCTCGATTGTGTAACTTCGCATTTTAGCTTTATTTCCATCAATTTCAATAAAACCAGGCTGAGCAATCATATGAACAAATGGGTAACCTTTCATCGCTTCATTCCATACATTTATTATTACTTCTTTACCTTCATTTTTTAAGTTTAAATGAGGAATTTCCCAAATAGCATTTTCTGACCATGTATCTCCCCAAATACTTGCATCACGCTGATTAACGCCATCACAATATCTATCTAGTAACTCACGAATTGCCAATTTTTCTTTAAAAAGACTCATTTAAATCTCCAATTTAATTAGATCAACTTAATGAGTGATAATTTAATCAAAAAAAGTAAGGAATTATAGTTTTTTTTATAAAACATAATCTCTCATTAAAGATTGAATTTTACTTGCTAAAATAAAAATTTAACATAAAAAGTATGTCATGATATAAATGTGCATATTATGAGTGAAATAAAAAAAGAAAATCATAAGTTATCAGTAATTAAAACCGGAGATCAAAGATCTCCCGACACAAGTTATACTGACTATTTAAAGGAAGATGCCAAAGAAGTTCCGGAATTTATGGTTAAAGAAAACTATGAGTACTTAGGTTCAGAGGATATTGATGTATCCCGATACATATCAAGAGAGTATTTTGAAAAAGAGAGAGACTGCATGTGGACGCGTGTTTGGCAATTTGCTTGTAGAGTTGAGGACATCCCCGAAGTCGGCGATAGTTTGGTTTATGATATTCTTGACTGGTCATTTTTAATTGTAAGATCCGATAAAGATACAATTAAAGCTTTTTATAATAGTTGTCTTCATCGAGGAAGAAGAATAAAAACTGAAAGAGGTTTTGGAAAAGATTTGCAATGTCCTTTCCATGGATTTTGTTGGAATTTAGATGGATCATTAAAATTCACACCAGCATCTTGGGACTTTCCTCACATAAAGGATAGAGAATTTAACTTACCTGAAGTAAAGGTTGAAATCTGGGAAGGATTTGTTTTCATCAATATGGATGATAATGCTGTTTCTCTTGAAGAGTATCTTGCCCCACTCCCTGAACACCATAAAAGATGGAATTTAGGTAATTGTAAAAAAGTTATACATGTATCGAAAGTAGTACCAGGTAATTGGAAAACCGTTCAAGAGGCATTTATGGAGTCATTCCACGCAACGCTGATTCATCCAGAGATTTTACCCTTTCAAGCTGATGAAAATGCTCGTTATGATATATATGGTGATCATATGAATAGAAATATAGCTCTAACAGGTAAACCGAGTCCAAATCTTAAAAATGTCGAAGAACAAGAAATTCTTGATACCATTTTTTATGGATCAGGAAGGGTTGAAGCTGAGGACAAAATTATTGTTCCGGAAGGACAGGAAGCTAGAAAAGTTGCTGCGCAAGCAATGCGTGAAGCTTTTGAAGCAGCCGATGGCCATGATTATTCAGATAAATCTGACGCAGAAATGCTTGATGCGATCGTTTACAATGTATTCCCTAATTTTTCACCATGGGGTGGTTTTCCTAGGAACTTGATTTATAGATTTAGACCAAACGGCACTCGTGAAGACTCTGCAATTATGGAAGCAATGTTTCTGCAAAGAAATCATAAAGATCCTGATAAACAAGAGGAATATGAGCCGGTTCCAATACATTACCTGAGTGAAGACGAAAATTGGGATGATGCAGAAGAATTAACTGGTATTGGATTTATTTTTGATCAAGACATGGGAAATATACCAGAGGTAGAGAGAGGAATAAGAGCAAGTAAATCAGGAAAATTAACATACGCGAACTATCAAGAAAGTAGATTGAGGCATTATCATCAAACTATGGATAAATATATCGCAAAAGGTCCACTAAAGCCTTAACAGTTATTATAATTAAATCCAGCGCCTTACTTTTTGCATGTAAGTTCTATAATCATCACCAAAAATTTTTATCATAGCAGCTTCCTCAGGTTTAATTTGGAAAAAAGAAATATATGCAATAAATAATGGTACAAAAATCAAACCAATAATCAGACCATTGTAAATTGATAAGCCAATCAAAAAGATTACCATACCTAAGTACATCGGATTACGTGTATATTTAAAATATCCATCAATGACCAATTTGGTTGCCTCGTTAGGTTTAACAGGATTTATCGTAGTATCTTTTTTTTTGAAATTTCTGACTGAAGAAAAAGTTATATAAAAACCTAATAAAACAAAAAATATTGCTATAAATTCTTTAAATGGTAATTCAATGTAAAAAAAATAATCGGAGAAATAAAAAATCAAAATAGCAAAAATTATCGTGACTATTGGTGGAGGAATTTTTGTTGATAAAAACATCATTGCTGGCGAATTCCTCTTGAAACTAATCGATGACGATATATTTTCCATTCACCATTAATTTTTTTCATATCCGTTTCATATGTAGCCCATAGTGTCAGTATTTCTCCCTCTGGATCCTTTAGATAATGTAAAGCTTGAACATCTGTTCGACAGTGAGCATCGTCGTCATTCACGGTTGCTAATTGGGGACCAAGCATGTGTTGAGTTGGTCCGTAATTTTCAAGGGCACCTTTTACATACTCTACCCAATTATCTCTTCCATTAATTGGTTCTTCCCCAAAATCAAGAATTTCAACATCTTCGATAAAGCATGAAGCATAAAGATCAAAGTCACGCTCATCAACGCCTGCTGCATATCTCAACATAACATCTTGTAGTGCAATTCTATCTGCTACTTGGTTACTCATAATATTCCCCTCAAAAGTATTTTATTTAAGCATAATTTTTGGCATAATTTAAATAATAAGTGAGAATAATAAAAAAATGTCAAAAATAAAACCTTTCAAAATTAAAATTCCTGATGCTGATATCAATGAATTAAGAAGCAGGATTAAATCTACACGGTGGCCAGAAAAAGAAACTGTAAACGATTGGAACCAAGGAACACCTTTGTCCTATATGAAGGAAATAGGTGATTATTGGATTAATGACTACGACTGGAAAGAAAGAGAAAATTTTTACAATTCTTTTGACCAATACATTACGACAATCGATGAACTCGATATTCATTTTATACATGTTAAAAGTGAAATCGAAGATGCGACACCATTAATCATCAGTCATGGATGGCCTGGCTCTATCGTTGAATTTCACAAAATAATTAGACCGCTTGTTGACCCCCTCAATTATGGAGGAAAGAGGGAAGATGCATTCCATGTTGTTTGTCCTACTCTTCCAGGGTATGGATTCTCCGGCAAACCGTCTAAGAGCGGAACAGGTGTCGAAAAAATTGCTGATATTTGGGATCAGCTAATGAATAAAATTGGTTATAAAAATTACTTTGCTCAAGGTGGAGATTGGGGTTCAGCCATAACAATTGCTATCGGTAAACAAAATAAAGGTAATTGCCTAGGACTGCATGTTAACATGCCGTTTGTACCGCCAACAAAGGAGGCTCTAGAAAACCCAAGCGAAAGAGATAACATTGCATTTGAAGGTTTAAGTTACTATCAAGAGTGGGGTTCTGGATATTCAAAACAACAAAGTACAAGACCTCAAACCCTAGGATATGGCTTAGTAGACTCACCAATAGGTCAAGCGGCCTGGATAATAGAAAAATTTTATGAATGGACTGATTGTGATGGGCATCCAGAGAACATTCTCACAAAAGAAGAGTTAATTGATAATATTATGTTTTACTGGTTAACAAAAAGTGGGGCGTCTTCAGCACGTCTTTATTGGGAGAGCTTTGGATCATTTGGAGGAAATCCTAACGAAAAGCTTAATCTACCAATTGGTTGTAGTATTTTTCCAAAAGAAATTTCTCGTACTCCAAAAGCTTGGGCTGAACAAGCCTACTCAAATATAGTTTATTGGAATGAATTAGAAAAAGGCGGTCATTTTGCAGCATTTGAGCAACCTGAAATTTTTATAGATGAAATTAGAAATTGTTTCCGAACAATGTGCGACAGTTTATCTTAATTTAGACTTTTTAGTTTCTAAAATTAGACTTTTATTAAAAAATTTAGAATTGTTACAGAAATCACTGTTACTAAAATACTTATTAAAAAAGCTATATAAAAACCAAATTTTGATATGACAAAAGGAAAAACTATAAACATTGGTATGGTTGGAATAATATAGAGTAATGTGTAAGACATATGTGATGAAATTTTTTCATCAGAATTTCCTTCATAATACATCCATAAAATAACAAGTAATGTAATTATAGGCATTGCTGCTATTAAGCCACCTAGCTTATCATTAACTTTGGCGATTTCACTAATAAGGACTATAAGACCGGCAGTCACTATTATTTTAATTAGTAAAAAAATCATGTTTAATTTATTTTTGTGATTTCAATCTTATCAGAATTGAAGGGTAAAATTACCATTGTTCCATCTTTCGACAATGTCCAATCTCTTCTAATGTCATTTACACCTCTAACAAACATGTTTTCCATTATTGAATTTCTTGGTGCAGGATTAAGATGGTAGAAAACGAGGTGTTTCACATTAGCCTTATTTGCGATTTCAGCTGCTTCAACTGGTGTTGTATGATAGTCCAAAACATCCTGCATTATTTTCGAAACCATCAAATTACCTGCTTTTCTATTTTCTTCTTCAAGAATTTTTACCATGTGATTAGCCTGCGCTTCATGAAATAAGACATCAGCATTCATTGAATTTTTAATTGTATTTTCAGTAAAAATTGTATCACCGCTTATTACTATTGATCTTCCCTTGTATTCAAAACGAAATCCTAAAGATGGTTCCACGGGGTCATGAATTACTTTGAAGGCCGTAACCTTTAAATCCTTATCATCAATAATGACTGGATTTTGCAAATTTATTGTTATTGGTTCATAACCAGCCAAATCAATTGGGGCAACATCATTACCATGATGTTCATACCTATATTTAAAATCTAGTTTATATGCTTCCTGAAAACCTTTTGTAACCTGTTCAACTCCCTCGGGACCATAGACAATTAATTTTTCTGATTTTGATGGATTATTAATCCAAGTATACAAATGTAAATCGGCAAGATCTGATATATGATCTGAATGAAGATGTGAAAAAATGACTGCTTTCACACTGCTTAAATCAACTCTCCAATTTCTTAAATTGTTAACACTTCCATCACCAACATCAATAATAAATAAATTTTCACCTGCTTTAATTAAAATACATGTTTCTGCTCTTCCTTCTGAGGGCAAAGGAGACCTCGTACCGCATACAAGAGCAGTTAATGCGTCATCAGGAAATGAAAATGGATTTGCAAAAGTATTTTTAATTACACTCGTTACTATCCTATCCTGAACAAAAGGCACTCTTGTTAAAAAGTAAAGCCCTACAATTAATGTAAGTAGTATGATAATTAAATATTTAATTATTTTCAAATTAGACTCCAAAAAAATTAATAAGCCAAATAATATATATCTTTTATAATTTTACCTGGTTTCTATATTAAGCTGTCCTTTTAATCCAGCAGAGCGGTGGACTTCACTTTTTTGATAATCTACATCTGTTATCATATCAAACATAGCTTTTCTATTCGGGTATTCAGCTATTGCTATTGTATCCCAAAGTTCACCAACTTCGCCTAACATAAGCCTTTCAACATTCCCAGAAAAAATAATTTTACCACCAACTTTTTTTAAGTGATTTACAACTTCAGCTGCATAAATTGCATAGGCCTCTTGGCCTGTTAAATTTGTTTCTCGACCATCCTCATATTCAGCTTTCTGCTTAAACTTCAAAAGATTAACCATATATATCTTTGAATTAGTTTCATCATTCAGGAAACCTTGCATTTGATCGGTGTTAGGTACTAATGCATTTCTAACTTCCATAATTTCTACTCCGTTTACGACGTTAATAGATTATAAACACAGTTTAAGTATTATCCTCTTTTATAAACTTAGCAAGTAATGTAGATAATTCTCTTGCTCTAGTCCATTGAAAGAAATGACCACCACCAATATGAGGGCTGCTTTTAGCATTTGGACACATCTCTAAAACATCTTTTTCGATACCATTTGTAACTGGATCATCACCAGCAAAAACACTCAAAAAAGGTTTATCCCAATTTGAGAAAAAATCTCTTGCTTTTTTTTGTTCCTTTAATGACTCATCAGGAATAGTCGGGACATGACTAGGCATTGCTCTTGGTCCCATTTTATATTTTGAATTAGGAAATGGCGCCTCATATGCTTTAGCAATATCAGAACCAAAACTGATCATATTACCTAATCTAACTCTTACAAGTAAATAATGCAGGGCTGTAATCAATCTTGATCTCTTTTCCATCATGATGGACATCATAAAACCAATAGGTAAATCTCTTGTATCCCAACAAAATTTTTGCCAATACATAAACTTTAAAGCAGGGTGAAAATCATTTGAATTACCTGAAAGATGCTTATCATCCATTCTCCTGAGCTGCTTCATCATAG
>CEPL01007638.1_pt1 | contig 20409 bp, 22 predicted proteins | sample 530541 | NCBI WGS metagenome assembly CEPL01 (sample SAMEA2620339, study PRJEB7988) | marine metagenome | biome: marine biome (ENVO:00000447); feature: surface water layer (ENVO:00002042); material: "saline water (ENVO:00002010), including plankton (ENVO:xxxxxxxx)" | depth 5 m
TTTTTGCTGCAACACACTCACTTCCTGAACCAGCAAAAGGAACTACTAATAAAGTGTCTTCTCCATTTTTACAAGCTTTAATTAATTTTTCGCATAATTGTAATGGTTTTTGTGTTGGATGATTAACTCTTTCTTTTTTTCCAGCTCCACCTGCTAATGCTGAAATTTTTATTACATCTCTCGGAAGAGCACCATTTTCATGAGCTGTATATGTTGTTTCAGTATTTCCATTACTAAATCTACCCTTTGTTGCTTTTCTAACCTTACCCGCAGCATTTTTTAAAAATGTATCAGTATATGGTTCTCTTACTTCATCACGATTAAAATGTGGTTTTTCTTTACTACAACATAATATACTTTCATGGGTTCTTTGCCAGTAATTAAGAGATGGTGTTACTTTATTAGTATAATGCCAAATAATCCACCTAACATTTATATTTATTCTTACTCTTATAAATGCTAATATTTCACTAAAACCATAAATATATAATGTTCCTTTAGGTTTTAAGATACGAATACATTCAAATATCCATTCATCACACCATTTAAGGTATGCATCCATCTCTTGTTTGTCACTATTATTCCCAAAATCTTTTCCAATATTATAAGGTGGATCACAAATTATAATGTCAACACTATTTTCTGACATCATCTTCATTTGCTTAACACAATCATCATTTATTATTTTTTGAATTTTATTATTTTCTTTTCCTAACAATATATTGTCTTCTTTATTTATTTCTGCTTTTTCTGTAAATTCCATAATATCTAAAATAAATATTATATTCATTTTAAATCAATTTTTATAGAAAATCAAAGGCTTAATATATCTTCATCTCCCAAATAAATTGTATTTATCTTTTTCTCATTCCTTAAATATGCACCAACTTCGTTTCCTAAATCTATAATTTGTTGTTTTCTTCCTGGCACTCTATTGTTTTGTATATCAGCTGCACTTAATCCTTCAGAACCAGGTGTTAACATTACTATTTTGAGTTCAATAAATCCATCTATAATTTCTTCTTCCTGTTCTTCCTTTGATATATAAAGTGAATTTAATACTTGATCGTATTGATTATATTTATCAAGAACATAATCATGAATCTCATTAATGTTCCTATCTGTTGGAATTGATGGACCTATTAAAAATTTCTCTAAAGCCTCTTTAAATCTTGTTGGTCTAACTCCTCCTTTTTGTTTTCTTTTTATGCTTTTACGTTGGCTTTTATTTTTTTTATTTACTCTTGTTTTTTTCATTTATAAAATACAAAGATTATTTTATAAATCGACAACTGTAGGATTCGAACCTACGCGGCAATTTGCCAATGGATTTCTAGTCCATCTCCTTAACCACTCGGACAAGTTGTCACGCAATTTAATTACATTTTTATATGACTCTTGATTTGAATGTATCAAATACATCATTATTTATTTGTGTATTGTTAATTTTTACATACCGAAAGCTTTCGGCACTTTCTACATAGTTCTCACTATTATAGATTCCTCTTCCTACAATCGCTATATCCGTATCTACATTATCTACTGTTCTATAGTTCTGGTCATCAACTTTGCTTGTTTGTTTATTAATACCCGGAGTCATATTTATTAAGCCATTTAAATTTATACGATATTGTGTTACAATTCCCAAAACGTGTTTAGGATATGCAGTAACAATATCCTTTACTGAAGCAATATAATCATAATTATTATTTGACATGTTTCCTATTAATACTACACCCGATAGATTACTAACTACTTCATTATTCACATTACCCATTACGGTGATTAAATCTATCCATTTTGAATATTTACGATACTGTTTTTTTACTGTATAAGAAATATCAACAAATTTTCTATCTTCCATCAGTAAAAAATCCTTTTCAATTGATAATTCTATCAATTTCGTTTTCAGTTCCTGGTTCTCATCTTCATAAATATCATAATGAATTTTGCAAATTACAATTTTATCACCTATATCTCTCAAAATATTAATTAATTTATTTTTATCATCTACATCTGCTGAAAAACACAACCTACTGTTCTTTTTTAAGATTAGTTCATTTAATTTATATTTTACTATATCTGTTTTACAAAATACGCTTTTCACAGGCACTTTACATTCACTTCCCTCTTGTCTATCTAATATAACAATTATTCCTATTATATCTACTTTATCTTTTAATAATTCAACAACCTTATTTACAGACCCACCCGTTGTTATTACATCTTCTATAATAATACATTTATTTTTCTTATTATAATTACCCTCTATTTGCTTTGAAGTTCCATAACTTTTTACCTCATCTCTAACCATAATCATCGGTATGTTGTAAGTAACTGAAACATAACTACAAATAGGAAGACCACCCATCGGAACTCCACATAATAAATCACATTCTCCTTGTTCTTGTTCTAATTCTTGAACATACGTAAAAATTTGTTCTCCTATTTTCTTCATCAAACTTGGATAAGATATTAACCCCTTCATATCAAAATAATATTTTGATATTTCACCACTTTTTAATGTAAATTTACCATACTTTATACAATCTGTTTTAAACAATTCATCCAACATTATACTTATTTTATAAGAAACATTTAAACTATTTTACTTATAAAATATTGGAGATGCAGGGTATCGATCCCTGTACCTTTTGCTTGCAAAGCAAACGCTCTACCATATGAGCTACACCCCCATTATTATTTATATACGTCTTTCTTTATTATTATTTACGAGGAATTATCTTTTTAATATGATAATGTTTTAATATTAATCTATTATTATCATCGGGATCTACAATATTTGCTGTATCTACGTCACCAAATACTTCCAAATATAATTTAATTTTAGTTTTATCTTCATAATTTTTTACAAAATCATACATATTTCTACACAATAAATGAAAGTTCTCACCGGTTCTCGTTAACTCGGAATTAGAAGTACAATAAATATCCTTCAAGGCCTTGTATATAATTGGATGACCTGCCGTACAACCTATAAAACCTTGAAAAATAGAATCTGGAAAATAAGTGGATTCTACAGAAAAATATGTATATCTTTTAGTAATAAAATCTAAATCTTGCTCGACCATAGCATCTGTATCAAAATATACTCCTCCATTAACATATAAATAATAATAACGGAATAGATCAGCTCTATGTTCTCCATAACTAAACGAATAAAACTTTTCAACCATATTTGGAAACTCTATCAAAGGGTTTGATAAAAAGAACTTTATAATTTCCTCATCATTAAAATGAAAATACATCCAATTAGGACTACTACTCTTTATCATATCAATAATATACTGTTCTGGCTTATTTCTTGATGTTTGAATTATTATTCTTGGAATCATTAAATTATATAAATATAGTCTTTTATACAATTTTTTAATTATTAATTAAATACTTATACATATGATATTTTATTTCTTCTTCAGATAAAGGTTGATACTGAAAAACACCATACTCAAATAACACGTATTGAAACCCTATTACTAAAACAGAAAAACAAGCATATTCACCTACCTTTATTGCATAATATTTTATCTTTTTATTTTCATTTGTTAAGGCAACATTTACCTCATTTATTTCGTTTTCTAATTCTTCATCGTCTACTGAATTTTTTCTATATTTTTTTTCAAGCATACAATCATTTTTGTAACAATTATTTATCAAATAAGTTAACATTCCAAAAACACAAAATAAAGACCAAAAAGCAATAAAAGTTCTAAATAATTTATCGTTTTCACTTTCCCTTTCTTGTTTTCCAAATACACTTTCTCTTTCTAATTTTTTATTTAATTCTTCGTTATTATCTGAATTATAGATTAATGACACAAAATCAGTTTTATTCACATTTAACTGAACTAATAAATCATCAATTGTTTTTATTGGTAATTTTAAAAAATCATTAATATATTTTAGAAATAAAGTCGTTTCTGATGGACCAATATATAAAAAAAATATACTTATTTCTAATAAACTTATACCCGCAACATTAAATATTATATTCATTTCAAGTACTCTTTAAAAAGAAAAAAATTGATAGAAAGTTCTTTTTTTTTAGGTTTTAAAAAATGAATAAAAGTTTTTGTAGGTTCTGTTATAATTCTGGATTACCAAAACAAATTTATAAAAGCCATTATACAAAAAATAAAGAAACAGACGAGGTTCTCTGTCCTTACATTTTAAATAGCAAATGTCAATATTGTCATCAAATCGGTCATCAAAAAACTCACTGTCCAAAGCTTAAAAAAAAAATGTCAAAACTGGAAAAACCAAAACTAATAAGAAATAATTATTTTCATTCTGAGGGAAATATAAGATATGGAAAAATTGTTCCTCAAAATGATGAAACAACTAAATTATTTAACTTGCCACAAGAGGGGTTATTACACAAACCTATAAAAAAATTAGAAAACTGGGCTGATTCTTCAGATTCTGAGTAAAAAATTGAATTTTTCAGATTTTTTTAATATAATAACAAACACTAAAAATGGAAATTATTGATTACTACTTAGCGTGTGATAACATCTGCAAACACCATAACATATCAAGTTATTTATCAAGACATATTTTTAATTTTGAAATTGAAAATATAAAAAAATTAGTTGTTGAGAAAAAAAAGAAACAAGACTTAGAGATTCTAAACAAATTAATTACTACAAAATGTATTCAAATTGAAAAAAATATGGATTTGTTTCCACAAGAAAGTAAGGTTTTAACAATTCATTTAACTGATTTAAAACATCGTCTTTTTACTATAGAAGAATTGAAAGATATTATGATACCCATGATAGATAAATTCAACACTAAATTACAATTTAGTCATTATTGTTGTGATAGAAAAGGGGTGCTGTTTATTCAAATTTATTATTAAATTCTAAATAAAATACTAATATCTTTGTTTACTTAGATTTTTTTATGAATAAATAAAATTCATAAAAAAAGAAATATTTAATTAATTTAACTTACAAAACAAATCTTAATACAGAAATTAGGTTGCCTTCTTCTTTCTTACAACCTTCTTCTTAGGCTGCTCCTCTTCTGCCTCAGGCTCTGGCTCGGGCTCAGGCTCCTTCTTCTTCCTAACAACCTTCTTTGGTGGAGGAGCAGGTGCCTCCTCTTCCTCTTCTTCCTCCTCCTCTTCTTCTTCCTCCTCACTATCAGCTACCTCTGTGGTTTGCTCGGTAGTTGTCTCAACTTCCTCAGCCTTTGAAGAACCAACAGCGCCACTCTCAATAGATTCCATCTCGTCTGCTGAAAGCTGAAGCTGACACTTACCAAATACAGTTTGTGGCTGATGAGGCTTTACCATACTCTGAACCAAACGCCAAGTGACTCCCCATCCCTTTCCACCAAACCATAGACCACCGCACTGAATTAGACAGGCCACATTTGACATTTTAGGAACGAAATCTACTGGTGTTAGATTCTCATTATCACAAGGGAACAATAGATTGTTCTTAGTATCATAAATCTCAACATTCCATTTTCCATTATAACAAGGAACACGAAGCTTAATAGAGGGTGACTTTGAATAATCAATCTTCTTTGTTCCCTTCTCCTTAGGATACTTCAAAGTAGGAAAGAAAGTATGCTTAGCTACCTCACGGCTCATCTCTTCTCCAAACCAAGCCTCAGAATGCTTAACAGCATCATCAAGAATCTTCTCTTCAAATGCCTTAAACTTCTCCAAAAACTCATCGGTGCTGGGCTTTGCATAATCAGCGTTAGGAAATACCAAAGTCATACTAAACTTTCCATCACTTTCTCCCAACTCGTTAACATAATCTGAAATTCCCCAAGTCATCATAGAAGGAACTGCTAGGTGAAGAGAACGATTAATCTGAGTGCTTACAACATTTACACTTTTTCCACCACGATCATTAATCTTTGGTTGCATATATTTAAGTGAATCAACATCCCAATCGGGAACAGACACGTAAAGAGGAGCTTGCTTTTGAACTGAACTAGACATAATCAACTACTATATGATTATTTAGAGATTATTTTTCTATATCAATTTTTTAAAATATATTACGAAAATTCCAGCTATTTCATATATTTTTTGTCAAAAAATGTTTTCACGAAAACATCAATATAAAAAATTAAATATTATAATATTATATAAATAAATATGAAAAATAAAATAGAGCTTCCTCCAATTACATATGAAAATTATAATTCAAAACTTATTGATATTCATAAATATAAACTTCCAGAACTTAAAGCGGCGTGTAAAGAATATAGATTAAAAGTTACTGGAAATAAACCTATTTTAAAAGAAAGGATTATAGAACTTTTCAACAAAACAACCTCTTGTATTTGTATCCAAAAATATATTCGTAGAAAATTTGTTATTTTATGGATGAAACAAAAAGGACCAGCAATTAAAAAAAGAAACTTATGCAATAATACCACTGATTTTGTTACGATGGAACCTATTGAAGATATTCCATTTATCCATTTATTTACTTATAAAGACCATAACAATTTTATATATGGATATGATATTGCTTCAGTTGTATGCTCAATTTTTGTGCATGGAAAAACAAAAAATCCATATACAAGAGAAAAGTTCTCAAAAAGGTTCACTGAAAAAGTAAATAAATTGTTTAATATAACTTGTATATTATATCCCACATTTAAAAAAGAAAATGAAAATACTTATTATAAACTTAATAAAATGCTAAGAAATTATCAAAGGAGTAATTCTTCTAATTCTCTATTTAGATATGGTGCTCCAAGGACACCAAGAAGAATATTATTAGATAGAGCAAGAGAGGAAAATCATATTAGAATAACACTTGACAATTATGAATATAGACCTCATTTTAATCCAAACGCATTTCATAATGATGGTAATCATGAATTGACAACCAACTGGGTGCGAGTTAACGACCTTCGTAGAGGAAGTCTAAATGAAAGAATTGAAAACTTATTCATAGAAATTGATTTACTTGGAAATTACACACAGTCTTCTTGGTTTACAACATTAAATTATAACCAATATGTCCGTTTTTTTAGATATTTGGGAGATATTTGGAACTTCCGAAGTAATATGACAACAAGAACTAAATTAAATATTTGTCCTTATTATAATCCTTTTGATGGTGTATTTCCAAGTGGAGCAGAAATCACACTTGATGTTGTAAAACTGGGTTGTCTAATTGTTTTTGAAAATTTTGTTTATTGTGGAATTAATCAAGAATATAGAAAAATTGGAACTTTACACGCCTTATCTGCTCTTACATTAGTTTCTAATCCTGCAAGAGAAGCTATGACATGGTTATATGATTCGGTCAGATTTACTTAATTTACATCAATATTTAGGAAAATTTATTTTTTATTAGGATAGTACCGTGTTAATATATATATTATATAATTATTAACGAAAAAGTATATAAAAAGAAGCACCTATAAGAGTATATAATCAGTATGGTTAGAACTACAAAGTCGTCTGAAAAGCCCGCATCCACATCCACTCCCAAGCCTCGTGTAAAGAAGGCTGTCAAGGAGACTGTCGCCGTTGAGGCCACACCTCCTCCTGCCCCTGAGCCCACTAATGAGCTCAAGGCTGCTGACGCTGTCAGCGAGGTCCCCGTTGTCCTTCAGAAGATGTCTGAGTTTAGCGCTAAGCTTCAACAAATTGGAAGCTTGTTTGCCACCGTCAAGAATGATTACAAGACCCTTGAGAAGACTGTCAACCGCGAGGTTAAGTTGGCTCAAAAGGCAAGTAACAAGAAGAGACGCAACAACGCCAACCGCAGACCTTCTGGCTTCGTAAAGCCTGCTCGCATTAGTGACGAGCTCGCTCAGTTCCTTAACAAGTCTATTGGAACCGAGATGGCAAGAACTGATGTAAGCAAGGAGATCAACGCCTACATTCAAGCCCACGACCTTAAGGATAAGAAGAATGGTCGCATCATCCACCCTGATGCCAAGCTTACCAAGCTCCTTAACATCAGCAAGGAGGATGAGCTTACCTACTTCAACCTTCAGAGATACTTGAAGCACCACTTTGCCAAGAGCACTCCTTCCGCATAAATTAAAAAAATATTAAACTAACAACCATATAAAAATATTATTATTAGTATTTTTATATGAGTGAAGAAAGCGAATTTTCAAAAAATGCAGTCATTAATGAAACACAAGACTTTTCTGAAAAGATTCATGCTTTTGTCAAGGAAAAAACTCCATACGTTTACATTTTGACTCCTTGTTATGGAAGCGTATGTTTTGTAAATTATACAGAATGTCTTATTTCTACTATTGAACTTTTTAAACTATACAACATACGTGTAAATATATTGTTTTGTAAAAGTGATAGCCTTGTTACAAGAGCAAGAAATAATCTTGTTGCAAAAGCTATGAATGATCCTGAAATGACCCATATATTATTTATTGATAATGATATTACTTGGGAACCTCTTGATTTGTTGAAACTGATTTTACATGATAAAAATATGGTAGGCGGTATTTATCCTCTTAAAAATTACAATTGGAAAAAAATCACAGAAAATAATGGTGAAAACGTGCAAGCTTGGATGAAAAAAAGAGAAACATCAGAATTTAAGCACTTCCTTGATGCCGAAAGTGTCATCCAATATAATTTATTAAATTACAACGTTAACTATAAAACAAGTCATATTAAAGTAGAAAAAAATATAACCGAAGCTAGGCATATACCTACTGGTTTTATGTTAATCAAAAGAAACGTCTTTGAGAGTCTTTTTGAAGCTTTTCCATCCACTAAATACACAGACGATGTCAATTTCTTAACTGAAAAAGAAAACAGATTTGCCTACGCATTATTTGATTGTGGTGTAGAAGAAGGTCATTATTTATCTGAAGATTGGATGTTTTGTCATCGCTGGACGAAACTTGGTGGAAAGATTTATGTTGATATTAGTATTAACCTATCACATACTGGAATAGAAGATTACAACGGTTCTTTAATGGCATCACTACTTTAAAAACACAAATCCTTCTTCCCTCATTATTTCTTGAATTTTCATTTCATTTTTCTCTTTTTGTTTTGGCACTTCTATATTACTATCAAACGCTAATAAATATTCTTTGGAAAAATACGCATATAACTTATTTAATTTATCCAAATCTTCTACATATTTTGTATTTTTTATCAGCCAATCATAAAAGTCTATACATACCTCCTTTTTTGCTATTTCCTTTTTATAACTTGAAAACCACTTTAATGTTTCGGATAAAGACGTATTTAAATCTATATTATAATCTGTTCCTGATAAAATTAATATTTCCTTTAATTCTTTATCAGTCATATTTAAATCACTTAAAATATTTTCATAACTGTATAATAACAAACTATCATCTTGTAAATCTATATTTCTAACTATATTTTTACAACCATATATAAACATATCCATATCATCACTTACACAATATACATTCTCCCCTTGAGATAAATACGAGCATAAATGATCTGCCTCTGTTGGCGAATTTATATAAGACACTCCAAATGCATCAAATAGCTCTTTTACCTTTTTTATATCACCATCTTTTACTCTTATAAACTTCTGTCTTAACTCCTCCATTTCATCTAATAACTCCTTTCTATTTTCTATTGTTATGTTTTGATAAGAAGCATCTATTATTTGCTGCTTAATACCATCATATTTGCTTTCCGCTTCTTTTTTTTCTAATCTTCTTTGTCTTAACAACTCCTTTTTTTCATCAGGCGGCTTTCCATCAAATATAAATATCGGTTTTATATTATTATGATGCATTTTTGACAAAAACAAATACATATTTTCAATCAAAGCATTCTCTCCTAAAAATTTATATAAATATATACTTGTGTCTATTACAAACACCTTATTCTTCAAGTCACTTAAGTTTACTCTTCTTATTGAACGTTTAGAACACTTCTTTATTAAATATTTATTTAAAAATTTAATTCCCATTTTTTTGTAGTTGTATATTTTATATCTATATAATCAATTTTTTATGCAAAACAGTAATATTGATAAAATATCGGTTCCTTCTTTTCAATTCACATCTGATGTGGATACAAACTTACATAAAATATTTAAACTCATACATAAATCAAAACTATATTTTGAAAGGTTTATAATTAAAGAACAAACATTTCAATTAAGATCTGTATCTAATATTCATCCTGAAAAATTTATATCCAACTATTCCAGTTACCCCTCCTTTATACAAGACCATTTGGAAACTATTGAAAAAAATTTAATTACCTTTTCTTTTACTATTAAACAACACACATTTTACATTAATATTATTAACAAAAAAAATCAACAATTTGATCTGGACAATTATATTGAATTTATTTACCGCTGGTTATATGTATGTTCTCATTTTCCATCTGATAAAACCTGCTCCAAGGTTTTACATATTTACTTCTTTCCATCTCAATTTAAAAAACTATTTCCAAAGACACGTAAGACTACTCTTGATGTTGAAAATTGTAATACTGCTTTTACTACATCTTGTCAACCTGAAACTTCTATTCACATTTATAGAGAAGAAGAATGGTTTAAAGTATTTATTCATGAAACTTTTCACTCTATGGGTCTTGATTTTTCAGAAATGAATCAATATAGTGTCAATAAATATCTAAAAAAATATTTTCCACTTTCTATTCAAGATTTTAAATTATATGAATGTTACTGTGAAATGTTTGCTGAACTCATCCATATCATGTTCTCTTGTGATGAAGACATTAAAGAAGATAATTTAATTTCTAAATTAAAAGAGAAAATTAAAGAACAACAAAAGTTTGCTTTGCTGCAAACTGTAAAAATTTTACATCACTATGATATGACTTACGACGACTTTATAAAAGAAAATTATACTTATAATGAAAATACTCCTGTGTTCTCATATTATATTTTGAAATCTTTTCTCTTTCTTCATATTGATGAATATCTTGATTGGTGCTTTTACCACAATAAGTCTATTCAATTTAATAAAAATAATGAGAACCTTGGTAACTTTTGTAGATTTATAACTAATTTACACGAAGATAAATATAAATCTTTTAAAATAATTTTACAAAATATAGCCAAGGATATTGGAAAGGATAAAGATAAAACCTTAAAAATGACAATTACCGATTTTCCATAAAAAAAGTTTTATATTATTAAATTAAAATAGAACAAAACAAACTTTTTATATTTTTATTTTTTACTCTCCACACAACATACTTTTAATTCCACTTACCAAGTCAGACAAGTTGTCTGATGTTTCACCTTGCTCTACCTGCTTCTTAATAGCCAATAACAAAGCATCTTTCTCCTTAAGCTTCTGTTCCAACACTTTGTTAGCTGCTGCCAACTGATGAACGTTTTGCTCGTAATCTGCCTCATCGATAGGCTTGTAGTTAATCTTAAACATAAAGTATCCACTTGCATACTGTCCTTGAGGAAGAATCTTAAAGAAACGAGTAGTTTCTTGTGCTTCATCAATTCCACTCTGGTATCCAAAGGTCTTTACTTTTCCATCCTTGGAAAGCGTATCACGGAATCCACGAGACAAGTCATTATCAAACCAATAATTGAAATGAATGTAAGCACACTTTACTGGAACATCAGAATTGTCAATTGAACGGTCAACAAAATCAATTCTCTTTACACTTCCTAGACGAAGATTGTTCTCCACAAACGACTTCATATACTTTGGAAGAAATTTATTCTTCTCCTTCGTATTTGTAGGATTTCCCATATACAAATTAGATGGAATTACTGGAATATACAAACTAGTAAACTCTCCATCCTCCAACTTCAACTCCGTCTCCACAGGATATTCCTTCATAGGAAACAAAGCTCTAACGGGATCGTGAATTTCAAAAACAGAAGACATTTCAGCACTCATTTACTTGTTATAATTGATATTATTAGTTATACCTTAAAAATATCAATTTTTTATTGTTGAGAACATTTTTCTTGTTTTCATCAACAACAAATCTGGTTCTGGATCTTTACCTCTTTGGAATTTAACTAATTTTGCAGGCTTTGTTGCTACTAATATACTTTTCATCTTTTCACTTTCTCCAAATTTTTTATTTAAAGCTTTTTGACGCTCTTCTTCTTTTCTTGTTGAGGTAATACTTCTAAAATCTGGATCAATCTTTTTTCTGTTCTCATTACTAAATTTTATAGCATCTTCTACTTGTAGGGCTATTTTAGAATTTGCATTCCCATCTAACGAAAACTCATTATATAAATCTTCATTCTTTTTCTTAAATTGTGATGCTAACATAAAATGTTTAACTGAATGCCAACTCTTACCATCAACTACAAAATTATGTAAATAACTATCGTCTAACATTCTTCTCCACTCCTTTTCTTTTACAGCTAATCCTATCAACTCACTATATACACCTATATTTTTAGTATACTCATTCTGTCCTTCTCCCGGCTTTGGTTTATTAAATGACTTTCCATGAAACATTATTTGTTCTCCTTTTTCATATAAATCACCCTCTAATACATCTATATCGTCATCTGATTCTTCTATTTCTATTTCCATATCTTCTCTCATTTTCTTAAAATCATTAATTAAATAAAAAGGGCCTGCAGACTTTTCCAAACACTTGTTTATTATTAATGCTTTAATACCATATGGTATTTCTTCAAACGTTAATGCACCCTTATTTTTATAAGTAATTAACTTATAATGTTTACCACTATATGATGTCATTATATAATGCATAGGTTCCTTTGAAGCACCTTCATTATCTTTTAACTGCCCACACTGTATTACTGAGTCATCGGCTTTTTCATTATAAGCCTCTTCAGACATTATAATCATTTTAATATTTAATTCTTTTTCTAACAAAGAAATCGCATAATCATCAGCCCAATAAGAAGGAGTTAAAACATATTCACGAAATTTTTCCAACGTGTCAATATTTGTCATATAGGAAAACTCATTTAAAAATCCACGTGTCATTTTTTTACTTTCTAATAAACTATTATGCTTATCAACTATTTTACTTAACTGCTCTTTTATTACTCTTGTTTCTTCTGCGGTTCTTGTGTGCATCTTCTCATTTTTTTGTATCTTTTTCATACTTGCCTTTAGCTCATCAATTTCTTTCTCATTATTTTTTATTTCACCTGAAAAACTTAAATATAGAGACCTATACTCTTGAAATACCTCTTCATTTACATTCTCACTTACTATTTTTCTTAATTTTTCTACCGTTGTCACCTTACCTACATCTTTTAAACCATCTCTTATTACTGCAAAAAAACAATCACCGGAACCTTCATTATCAATTAAACCATAATTTACATTTTTCATATAATTTTGTATCCACTCCGTAGAAGAATTCTTTTTAAAAACTTGTTTTTCTTTTGTAGAGTCTTCCTTTGTCTCTGTTTGAATCCTAGGTTTGGCTGTTTCATTATTTTCTACAAACCAACTATCTTCTGCAATTGTTAACTTGTCTTCTGCTGATTTTATTTTTATTTCCGTTACATCTTCCTCTTCTTCTATTTTTTCCTCTTTTACATCTTCTTCACTATCACTATCGTTTTCTTCTTTCTCTTTTCTTTTTACGGGAGCATGAATTAACTTTTTAAACTCTTCTTTATTCAAAAAGATAATCATATTCCCTCGGTTCCCACTAACAACTATGTCATTACCTTTTTCCTTAGGAAAATAAACATTTCCCAAACTTAAATCGACACTTCCACTGTTATCTACTATTTGAACCATATTTTCACTCTTTGATTCAAATATTCCTATTCTTGCACGTAACTCATCATTATAAATCAAATAAATTGAATAATATATAACATTTTCTTTACTTTTATTTGTTTTACTTTTTCCAAGTGCTATTTCTACATCAGTATCAAATAAATTATATTCATATACAGTTGTTGAATACGCTATATCATCTATATCAATTGTTTTGCCTTCACTATATTCTATACTTGGCTCAAGTATTGATTTTATTGTCATATATATTTATTAAATATTTGTTTTTATGCCATAATTCATTTAAATTTTAAATTAACATTTATCCACCATATCCATAAATTTAAACAACGCGCGTTTTGAAATTCCATCACAATCTTTCTTTCCTTTACATTTCTGAACTTTTTCTTTAATATTATCAAAATACTCTTGTTCCTTTACTATATCCAAAGCAACTGTAAATAGTAGATTCATATTTTCTACTACTTCTTCATTTATTTGAACCATACTTTTATCCATTTCATTCTTTTCTAACAATTCTAACTGATAATCAAATAACTCTTCCAAATTCGTTTCATCGTAAATTTCATATTTTACTAATTCAACAATAAACATATACAAGCCTTTTCGTCTATCATTTTCTTTATTCATTAAACAGTGTTTATTAAAATCTTCATTACTATCTACATAATTTATTGTCATTAGACTGTCCCTATACATATTTATAAAATTTCGCTTTGTAAAAGAATTATTAATGACTTCTTCATTTTGACATAACTCTACTAACATCAAGACATAAAACTTGGCATACAACGGATTTGCCATCGCTGTATTTACAAATATATTAATCAGTTCTTCGCTAAACTCAACTTCTTCTTCTTTTAAAATTTTTATTGTTTCTAAAATATTTTCTTTCTCCTTTTCAAAGTTCTGAGCGTTTAGTTTATTTAATGAAATCTTTAATTTACTCATTACCTTCTCTTTTTCATCTTTCTCGTCAAATACCGTTTTTTTAAAATTAACATCTGGTTTTATTTTTTCCCAAACATCACTTTTTGGATCAGATTTCACTCTTCGCAATTTTCTATTATCACTTACCGTTATACCTAATCTAGCACATAACTTATCAATTCCTTCTTGCACTTTATCAGGTAAAACACTATTTTCTAAAGAACAACTCTCAAAATCTTCCAAACTATATCGCATCTTTACTGTTATTCTACTTGAATATTTATATATTTTTATAATAAATATAATTAAACAATCTATTTAAAACTTATTGTATAAATATAAACAGATGGATGACTTTCAAATAAAAGATTGGAGCGACTTAAATTTAAAAGATGAACTTCTCAGAGGTATTTATTCTTATGGATTTGAAACACCTAGTGAAATTCAGAAAAAAGCCATTTATCCTATTATTCAACAACAAGATGTTATCGCACAGGCACAGTCTGGTTCTGGTAAAACCGGAACCTTTTCTATTAGCACACTACAACTTGTAGACCCGTCTCAAGATTATACACAAGCCATTATATTGGCTCCTACTCACGAACTTGCTTATCAAATACATAAGGTAATTACACAAATCGGTTCTTTTATGGATAATTTACAAGTAAAAACTCTTATTGGTGGAACATCAGTTCAAGAAGATATTAAACAAATTGAAAAAAAAACACCACATATTATTGTAGGCACTATTGGCAGAACCCTTGATATGATAAAAAAGCGAATTATTTTTTTAGATAGACTATCTCTATTTGTTTTAGATGAGGCTGATGAACTTCTTTCTGGAACATTTAAAGAAAATATTCAAACCATCGTGCAACAAATTTCCAATAAATCTAAAATTGCTATTTTTAGTGCCACATTACCTCATTCTGTTCTCAATCTTACTGATAAATTTATGAACGACCCCTATAAAATTATTGTTAAAAAAGAAGAACTTTCTTTAGAATGCATCTCTCAATATTTTATTGCTTTAGAAAATGATAATCATAAATATGCTACCTTAAAAGAACTATTTGAATTTTTAACCATTACACAGTGTATTGTCTTTGTAAACGGAGTAAATAGAGTTGGTGAACTTTATGATGCTCTCGTTAAAGAAGGTTTTACTGTTTGTTGTATGCATAGTAATATGTCTAAGGATGACCGAAAAAAGAATCTACTTGATTTTAGAAACGGTATATATCGACTTTTGCTATCTTCTGATATCACAGCAAGAGGTATTGATGTTCAGCAAGTTGAAATGGTTATCAATTTTGATATTCCTAATAACGTTCATACCTATTTACATAGAATTGGAAGAGGCGGAAGATGGGGAAGAAAGGGTGCTGCTATTAATTTAGTAACCAGAAAAGATATTAATCAAATGAAATATATTGAAAACCATTATAAAATTAATATTAAAGAATTTCAAGGAAAACTAGACCACTAATTCGTTAAAACATTATTTATTTATTATTTGATTATTCTAATAATGAATACATTTGCTTTAAAAATTACAAAAGAAATAAAACAAAAAGTTGACACTTTTTTTTCATCTGATAAAAAAATAGATAAAAAAGATTTAGATGTTTACTCTAATTTTCACCTTCCTATTTCTTATTTAAATGATAAAACATTAGCAATTGACCCAAATCTAACAAATGACCTGGAATTAACACCTTCTACTATTAATCAAGAAAACAAAGATGGTAAAAGTATTTATGAATTCTTTTTACAACCCACTCACGAATTTGGAACAAATGTGATGGAAAAATGGAAAACTCATTTTACATGCAACGATTTATTTTTAAATGAAACAAAATATATTATTCAACGTTTTGAACCACTTTCCTCTGCCACTATGCCTGTGCCTTGTAAGAGAATTTTGGATATTTGGAAACAAGTGAAGCAAGACGAATACTTTCTAATTAAATATAATTACATGGACTGGCAATTTTTAAAACACCTTAACCATAGTAGTTCATTTTTACAAGGTATGTCTGCTATCCATTTATTTTCTCCTATTGTTAGTCTTATTTTACCAATTCTATTCTTTGTTTTTCCTTTTATTTTATTACGTATTAAAAATATACCAATAAACTTTACCGATTATTTAAAATTACTTAAACAAATGGCTAAAAATCACTTTTTTGGAGTCGTTATTAATACTTATGAAAATTTCTCCCTAACCAATTTAATATACCTAATGGCTTCTCTTGGTTTCTTTTTATTTCAAGTATATCAAAATGTTTCTACTTGTCAAAAGTTTTATAATAACATTAAAAGCATTAATAACCAAATTATTGATCTCAATTCTTACCTTACTTATTCAATTGAAAATATGCAATCTTTTTTAAAAATAGCAAAGCATAAAACGACCTACGACAAATTTTGTAAAAATATTCAACTTCATATTTCTCATTTACAACTATTGAAACAAGACCTTTCTATTATTAGTCCATTTTGTCACTCTTTAAATAAATTCAGTTGTATGGGACAATTACTTCAGACTTATTACAAATTATATGATAATCCTGATTATGCAAATGCTTTAAGATATAGTATCGGTTTTGAGGGATATATTAATAACTTACAAGGAATTTACAAAAACCTACAAGATAAACAAATCGGATTATGCAAAATAAATAAGGAAAAGAACAAATTTATTAAACAATATTATCCTATAATTGAAAATGAAAATGTTGTCAAGAATAACTGTGATATTACCAAAAACATGATTATTTCTTCTCCTAATAAATCTGGAAAAACAACATTCTTAAAAACTACTCTCATTAACATCATATTATCTCAACAAACTGGTATGGGATTCTATGAATCTGCAGAACTTCAACCATATACACATCTTCACTGCTATTTAAATATTCCTGATACTTCCGGAAGAGACAGCTTATTTCAGGCTGAATCTAGAAGATGTAAAGATATTTTGGATAAAATTAAAAACAAAAATGAAAAGGAAAAACATTTCTGCATATTTGATGAATTGTATTCAGGAACAAATCCTGATGAAGCAACCAAAGCAGGAATAGCATTCTTAAAATATCTGCAACAATATCAAAATGTTGACTTTATTTTAACTACACATTACTTTAACGTATGTAAATATTTCAAAAAATCTCAACATACAACTAATTATAAAATGGATGTTTCTATCAATCCTGATGGAACATTTGAATATCACTACAAAATTAAAAAAGGTATTTCTAGAATTAAAGGTGCTGCGCGAGTATTAAAAGATATGGATTATCCTGAAGAAATTATTAAAACGATTGAGAATTCCTAAATTTCATTTCTTGTATACGATTAAATGTTTCCAATCTTATTCTATCCTCTTCTTTTTGCTTTATTAATGCTTCTTCCTTTCTCTTTTTTAAATGAAAATCTTCCAATTCTCTTACTTTTTGTGCCCTTATTACTGTATTTTCATACCTTAACTTTACCGGTAATTTACTTTGTTCTTCTTTATAGATTTTTATGTCTTCTTCGTGTTGGTCTATCATTACTTGATGTAAATGACTAGGCACATTTGTTAAGTCTAAATCTATTATTCCCTTATATCCTTTTACTATTTTACTCATAATTTATAAAATATTGAAACATTTTTTATAAATTCAATTTTTTAGGCACCTTCCTTCTCAGGTGTTGACTCCTCGTCAGGCTTATCTTCTGTTTGCTCTTGAGTTGCATTCTGTGCTTGAGCTGCCTCGGATACCTTTTGAATAAGCTCAAGAAAAGAGTTGTAGATTGTTCCTACAGTAACAAGCTCAGTAGGCTGATACTTACCACGTCTTACTGCAGTATCTAATAGAACCTTCATATCAATCAAAGTATTGATCTTAATATCTACAGTTGCATCCTCTCCATTTAATGACTCTAACTTTTCCTTATACTCGTCAAATGTTTTACTTACCAAACTTGCCTCCTCAGAAGTTGCTGTGTATGTTCCTCTCTTAATTGCCATCTCTACCAATACAGAAACATTCTTTAACAAAATAAGGACAGGATTTTGCTCTACTGGTTCCTCCTTCTTTTCTACATCAGGAGCTTCCTCTAAAACGATTTCGTTTTTGACTTCTTTTTCAGAACTCATAATACATTAACTAAATAAAATTCTTTATTATTTTTTACGAATAATTATTTAAAAAAATTATTTTTTAACTACAAATGAATATTATACAAACTTGGAAATCTAAAGATTTACCACACTATTATATTCCTTTTTATCATAATGTTATGAAACATAAAGGAAATTGGAACTATATGTTTTTTGACGATAATGATATTACTGAATTTGTTAAAACTAAAATGCCTGAATATTACGAGTTTTTTACTTCTTTGTCAGTAAAAATTCAACAAATTGATTTTTTTCGCTATCTTGCTATTTATTATTATGGTGGTGTTTATCTTGATCTTGATATTAATGTTGAAGAGGATTTTAACGATTTACTTGCTTATGATTGTGCTTTTCCTATTGAACTAAAAAATATAAATGACCCTTTGTTATTAAAACAAGAACAAAATTTTTTAATTGGAAATTATGCTTTTTATGCTAAACCTAAACATCCATTTATTAAACATATTATTGATAACTTGGTTCAACCTAAAATCAGTCTTGCAGATATACAAACTGGTTGCCTATTTAATAATGACCCTTCTTCTCAAGTATTTGTTTACTATACTACAGGTCCTATTTTAGTATCCTATTCTTATGCAACATTTATAGATAAACACGCTGTCAAATTATTACAACGAACACCCTTTGAAGAAAATTCTTTTGGTAAATATGGAATTCATAAAATGTATGGTTCTTGGAAACTTGTATCTGATAAAGACATTTTAAAATAGTATATAAAAGTATTTAGTTATAATATATAATGCGCTCTATTTACTTACTACTTATATTTCATTTTGCATTATCGTTTCACAATACTTTTAAAATAAAACGACCGACATATTTATTTGCTTTGAGAAAACCATCTCAAAAAGATTATGACAATATGGATGAATTTGAACGTTTTGAAAAACATACAGACGAACAAGACTGGGAAAAACAAAATGAATATCTTTGGAAAATTTACTACAAAATAAACAATATTACAGAGCCAACCAAAATACTACAACTTGACTTTGCTAATATGATTGATGTTATGGATAAAAATATAATGACGAATCTAATAGGTAAAATACCAAAAAGACCTGAAACTGAAGAGGAAATCGTTGATGATAGTTTTGAAGGATATTTAAAAGGTGAATTCCAAAAAATTCCGAAAACAAAATTAAACTTAATTAATTTTGATTCTTATTTTGAATGGAGACAAAAAGCCGGTATTGTTTTAACAAAAGAAGAAGTGTATTATTTTTATTCTTTAATTGTTGGAGATGAAGGACAACTTTGTGATATTATGCAATTCATAGCAATTAATCATTTAATTGACGAAAGTGATGCACCATTATATTAATTATTTAACTATTTTCTTGAATATAGTTAAATATAAAATTATTTATATAGTATAATATGTCAGATTCAAAAAAAAACAATTATAATCTTCTTGAAATATTAAATCAATTATTAAATAAACAGTCTTATTCTGATATTGCTAATGAATTAAATATAGCGGTTGGAACTGTAAAAAGATGGGTGGAGTTAAATAATGTTCCAAAATCATATACATTTGAACTTTTAAAATT
>CEPL01031578.1_pt1 | contig 20162 bp, 24 predicted proteins | sample 530541 | NCBI WGS metagenome assembly CEPL01 (sample SAMEA2620339, study PRJEB7988) | marine metagenome | biome: marine biome (ENVO:00000447); feature: surface water layer (ENVO:00002042); material: "saline water (ENVO:00002010), including plankton (ENVO:xxxxxxxx)" | depth 5 m
TAAAAAGAATTCTATCGTATTTTTATTATGGGGAGCAGATGCTCAACAAAAAAAAATCCTTTTAAGAAATAAAAACAATTTAGTATTGTGTGCCCCACATCCTTCACCATTATCTGCTCACAGAGGGTTTTTTGGTTGTCAACATTTTTCAAAAACTAATGCTTTTCTTCAAGATAACAACCAAGAAATAATAAATTGGATACCTAAAAGTTAATTAATTTTTTCTGATACCAGAAGAATATAACCGTCATCAACCTGATTTCTTTGCAATTCCTTATATTTAGGATCTAGAAACTCATCAAAATCCAGAAAAATTGGAAAAATTTGCTTCGAAGATTTACTTAAATAATTAGTTCTTGCGATAATCTCTTGTCCTCTGAAACAACCTTTATCAAAGGAAACATGTGTTTTGTTAAAACCAACATCATGAGGCCTTTTTTTTGAAGTTGCATTTGTAAAATTGAAGAATGACATTAGACTTAAGTTAATTTGAGCCTGTTTTTCATCCAAGGTTTCAAAACGCCCCTCTTTTTTTGTAACAGCTAAACCCAATCCATTTTTTGAAAAAATTCTATTTTTAAGTAATGGTGAATTATTGAAAACAAATACTAAATCTATCTGTTCTTTAACTATGGAAAGATTATAAAAAGGCAAAAATTTGAGAATCTCAGACTCAAAAGCATCACTTAATGATTTTTTTATCATTATTTGAAAATTATTTTTTTTTGACAAAGTAACCAAGAAATCACATAAGATATAACCTTTTTCATTGCATAAGCATGATAAAATAAAGTCAGTATTTTCAAGTTTTTTCAGATCGGCAGTAATTTGACCTTGAAGGAGATCAAAAACATTTTCTAATTTACCTTCAAAAGATATGCACGACATTTCTTTGGTTAAGTTTCCAACCTTGAAATAATTTGAAGTTGTTTTGATTAAATTTTTAATAAAATAAATAGCCTAAAACCTTATTTTATCTAATGACACAAGAAATAAATAGAATTAAATGGAAATCGAGAAGAGGAATGAGAGAACTAGATTTATTATTTAGGCCAATCATAACAAATGATATTGCAGATTTTAACGACAGAGATCTAATGCTCTTTGATGAGATTTTAGATTATGATGATCAATCTTTGTATGATTTTATTTTCAAAAATATGAAACTTCAGTCAGTGGAGCATGAGATTTTTTTAAAAAAAATATTAAAAAAATAGAACTTTCTATGTACATTGTTGTCTTAATGAAGGTATTTAAATGAACGAAGGATCAAAAAATGAATCTGACATTATTAAGAAAATTCAAAATGGAGATAACTCTGCTTACAATGTGATGATACTTAAGTACCAAAACAGAATTTACAGCACTCTTTTGGGGTTTTTAAAATCTCCACAAGATGCAGAGGACTTGATGCAGCAAGCATTTGTGAAAGGTTGGCAAAATATAAATAAATTCAGAGGTGAAAGCTCTTTTTATACATGGATTTATAGAATTGCAATCAATCTCGCAAAGAATCATTTAAAAAAGTCTTCAGTTGTGAATTCTTCTAAAAATATATCTTCAGAACAAAATGAAATTGAGTTTTCAGTTGATTTGAATCCATTACATGAATTGGAGCGTGAACAATTGAAGTTTCGACTAAAAAGTTTTATTGCCAAACTTCCAGAATCTCTTCGTACTGCTTTTTTGATGAGAGAGGAAGAGGGTAAAAGTTATGAAGAAATTTCAAGAGCAACCGATTGCCCGATAGGTACTGTCAGATCAAGGATTTTTAGAGCTAGAGAAGAAATATTAAATTTTTTTGAGGATGAAATAAGAAATGGATGATATAAATTCAAAACTGTCACAACTTTACGACAATGAACTTAATCAAGATCAACTGGATGATGTTTTAAAAAATCTTAATTCAAATTTACAGCTTCAGAAAAAATATTCATCATACGGGCTTATCTCTGATGTGCTAAGTTCAAGCCCCGCAGAAAAAGTTACTTTTGTTGATTTTGCCAAAAAAGTTCTTTCAAATAGATTGGTAGGTAATGGATTAACAGCTGCTGCTACGATATTTCTTACGGTTTTATTTTTATATGATCCCGAAGCAAACAGATTAGCTGAATCATCGGAACAATCAAGGCAAATACGTGATGCTGTGGCCAGTGAAGAGGCTGCAATTATTTCCAATAACATAATGCAAAATGAGATTCGCCATTTAATTTCCTTGGATAATAATTACCAACCAATGAGTTCGATAGATCTATCCCCAGTTGGATACAATCAAATTAAAGGAAGCCCAGATACTTTCCAAAAAGGTAAAAAGAAAGTTCGCATCCGAATTACCAATAATCAGAGTGGACTCAATGAAATCCGTTTTTTTGACTATGGGCATACAGCAGTTTACTTATATCCACTTGACGACAAGATCGTCTCTGTTTCAGGAGATTTGAGTCAGGATGAAGTTGAAAAAATTATAAAAGTCCTAATTAACTAATCATGAGAAATTCTTTATTCTTTTTAAGTTTAATTACGTTATTTTTTCAGAGTCCATTGCATGGCAATAATGATGTTACTGAACTTGTAGAAGATACTGCACCAGCAGTTGTGAATATTACCTCCAAAAGAGAGGTATCTTTGGGAGCAAATAATTATTTCCGAGGAATTCCAGAAGAATTTGAAAGGTTTTTTGGTATACCAAGAGACTTTAATCCTGAGCCTCGTACAAGGGAGTCAGTTGCCTACGGATCAGGTTTTTTTTATAAAGACAATTTTTTATTAACTAATTACCACGTTGTGAATGATGCAACTGAGGTGATTGTATCTTTAAATGATAGAAGAGAATTTGTTGCAGAAGTTGTAGGTGTTGACATGTTATCTGATATTGCGGTCCTAAAAATTGAAGGTGATAAGTTGCCAAGTTTGAGAATGGGCAAAAGTAAACGACTTAAAGTTGGAGAGTCTGTTATAGCAATTGGCTCGCCATTCAGTTTTGACTTCAGTGTTACTGCAGGTATTGTTTCTGCAAAAGGAAGAAGTATTCAGAATCAAAATATTGGAAATTATGTTCCCTTTATACAAACAGATGTTGCAATTAATCCAGGTAATTCTGGGGGTCCACTTTTTAATCTTGACGGTGAAGTAGTTGGAATTAATTCTCAGATTTATTCTAGAAGTGGGGCATATCAGGGTGTTTCTTTTGCTATTCCAATTGATGTGGCAATTGAAGTTGCTGAACAAATTATTAATAAAGGTGAAGTAAGTAGAGGATATTTAGGAGTTCGGATGTCCGAGGTTGATTCAGATCTTGCTCAGGCTTTAGGTATGGAAAAACCCTATGGAGCTCTTATTAATAGCATTGAAAAAGATCAATCTGCTGATAATGCTGATCTTAAGGCAGGCGATGTCATTATTGAATTTAATGGTGAAGAAGTAAAATTTGCTGGTGATCTCCCTCATATTGTTGGCAGATTAGAGCCCGGCTCCCAAGCAAATGCTCAGATCATAAGAAATGGCAAAGAGATTACTCTCGAATTTACATTAGGAAAATTGGAGAATGCACAAGCCTCATTCACTCCAGCTAAATCCGAAACTTCCAACAATCCAATTGGCCTTCAAGTTGAGAATTTATCCGATGCAACTGACGAAATAGATCATGGTGTTGCTGTTAGTACCGTAGATTCTGATTCAGCATCTTCAGGGAAAATTTTCGAGGGAGATATTATTACTGATATTCAAGCAGGTTTTCAAAGATTCAAAGTTGAGGATGCAAAAGACTTTAATGAGATTATTAAGAAGTTTGAAACAGGGGATAAGATTGCAATTTTCGGTTATCGAGACAATTCGAGGTTCATTGTTCCCATCACAGTAAAGTAGAAGATTTCCATAATCCTGCAGCTTTTGCTTTAAAATACTCGATTTATGAAGAACATTAGAAATTTTTCTATTATTGCTCACATAGATCACGGTAAATCAACTTTATCTGATCGTTTGATTGAGTTTTGTGGTGGTCTCACAGCAAGAGAAATGTCGAGTCAAATCCTTGACTCAATGGATATTGAACAAGAGCGGGGAATCACCATTAAGGCACAAGCTGTTTCTCTAGATTATAAAGATAAAAATGGTGACATTTATCAACTTAATTTCATTGATACTCCTGGACATGTTGATTTTTCATATGAAGTTTCGAGATCTTTGTCAGCATGTGAAGGAGCTTTGCTTTTAGTTGATGGCTCTCAGGGAGTGGAAGCCCAAACTTTAGCTAATTGCTATACTGCTGTTGACCAAGGATTAGAAGTAATTCCTGTAATTAACAAGATAGATCTCTCTCAAAGTGAGCCGGATAGGGTCAAAAAAGAAATTGAGGACATGATTGGATTAGATTCTGACCAGGCACCCCTAGTCAGTGCAAAGTCTGGAAAAGGCATCGAAGATCTCCTTGAAATGCTTGTAAAGAAAATACCACCTCCAAAAGGAAATCCAAATGGAGATCTTCAAGCTTTAATAATTGATTCTTGGTTTGATGCTTATTTAGGTGTAGTTGCTTTGATAAGGATTATAAATGGGTCCCTGAAGACTGGTGAGAAATTTAGAGTCCATACTTCGGGACAATCATACAAAGTTGATGAGCTAGGAATTTTTTCTCCCAAAAAACTTATAAAGGATAATCTCTCAACGGGTGAAGTTGGCTATTTAGTCTCGGGCATAAAAGATATTAAAGGTGCTCCAGTTGGTGATACTTTGATTTCAGCAGACAAACCTACAACTGAAGCTTTACCAGGTTTCAAAAAGGTCACTCCGAATGTTTTTTCATCACTTTTTACGATTGATTCTGATGATTATGAAAAATTCAGAGATGCTTTATCAAAACTTGCACTCAATGATTCCTCTTTAGTCTATCAACCAGAAGTATCAGATGCCCTTGGTTTTGGGTTTCGATGCGGCTTTCTTGGAACTTTGCATATGGAGGTTGTAAGGGAAAGACTCGAGAGAGAGTATGATCTAGAATTAATTTCAACTGCACCATCAGTTCAATATGAGGTACTTAAAACAGATGGCACAATTCATATCTGTGATAATCCCTCTCAGTTACCTGAACCAAACTTTATTGAAGAAATAAGAGAACCAATAGTAAAAACTAATATCCTCACACCGAATGACTATGTTGGTCCAGTGATAACTCTGTGTAATGCAAATAGAGGTGTACAAAAAGATATGCAATATTTTGGAAATCAAGTATCAATTGTATTTGAATTGCCATTAGGTGGGGTCATTATTGATTTTTTTGATCAAATTAAATCAATCACAAAAGGGTTCGCATCAGTTGAACACTCAATGGTCGGATTTCAAGTTTCAGACCTAACCAAAATAGATGTACTAATAAATAATAATAAAATTGATGCATTATCCATGATAGTTCATAAATCATTTTCGAATCGCAAAGCAAGAGAAATTGCTAAAAACCTACAAAAACTGATTCCCCGTCAGATGTTCGATGTTCCGATTCAAGTTACACTGGGATCAAAAATCATATCGAGGGAAACGGTTAAAGCCTATCGAAAGAATGTGACTGCTAAACTCTATGGTGGAGATGTGACACGAAAGAAGAAACTATTAGAAAAACAAAAAGAGGGAAAAAAGAAAATGAAACAACTTGGTAATGTGGCCATCCCTCAAGAGGCATTCTTAAATTATTTCAGTGGAGGAGATAACTGATGTTCAAAGATTTATATTTGATTGCTGGCATTATTGGTATCTTAAGTTTGGTTTTTGTTTGGGTGTTGATATCTATAGGGTTGATTTATAAACAACAAGATACAAACAAAATTGAAAAAATCCTTTCCACTTCAGGAACTATTTTTGCTTTATTTATCTTGTGGCGGGTTTTTGTTACTTCAGGAGATCTTGGCATACTCCTTTTGATTGGCTCAGTAGTAAGTTTTACTCTAATGATTCTTGGTTATTTTATTGATCAATCAAAAAAAATATTTCGAGCTGCTCGGGGATGGTTTATCCCATTCTTTTTAATCTTTGTCGTAAGAAATTTTTTATATGAGCCCTATCAAATTCCGTCAGAGTCAATGGTTCCGGGATTACAAGTTGGTGATTTTATCCTCGTTGAGAAATTTACTTACGGACTCAAGATTGACAGAACTTCATCGCCATTTGCTCTTGCTGATACTCCTGAATATGGTGATGTTGTGGTATTTATTCCTCCTCATGATCCTCGACCTTTTGTAAAGAGACTTGTTGGTAAACCTGGAGATAAAATTACCATAATTGACGATAGATATATTCTTAATAATAAAGAGATCAGTCGGGAAAAAATACAAGTAATAGAATGCTTTGATACTGCTTACCAAAGGCAAACACAATGCACTTTGTATACAGAAAGATTGGGATCTAAAACATTTATTTCACAAAATATGGAAAGTAGAAGGGATAAGATTATGAAAATTGAGCAGTTGCCAGAAGTTCCTCCTGGGTTCTATTTTGTGATGGGAGATAATAGAGATAATTCTGCCGACAGTAGATATTGGGGGTTTGTTCCAGAAGAACATTTTGTCGGAACAGCTGCATACATTTTTATGAGTTGGAAGTGTTGGTTATGCTTTCCTTCTTTTTCAAGATCTGGAGTAATTCAGTAATGTATCAGAGTCTTTTCAAAGTCTTGAATTATAAATTTGAAGACATCTCATTGTTAGAATTAGCCCTCAGTCATAAAAGTTTAGGTAGCAAGGATAACAATGAAAGGCTAGAATTTTTGGGAGATGCCATCCTTGGAGCAGTTATTGCTGAAGAGTTGTTTCTAAAATTTCCCGACATAACTGAAGGACAAATGACCAGAATACGAGCCTCTCTCGTTAAAGGATCCACATTAAGGGAAAAAAGTAAACTTCTGCAATTGCCTAAATATGTTAAAGCTTCTAAAGCAGCTAAAAATTTGAAAAATTTGAATGATTCCTCAATTTTTTCTACTGTTTTCGAAGCCTTGCTGGGTGCTATTTATCTCGATAGTTCTTGGTTAAAAGTAAGACAAGTAATATTAGGTCTGTATGAGATAGACTTTTGCAGTATTGACAAATCTGACTCATTTAAAGATCCAAAATCAATACTACAGGAATTTTTACAAGCAAAAGGAGAGAGGCCTACGCAATATAATTGTAAAAAAATTACTACTAAGGGTAAAAAAAATTTTTCATGTTCTGCGATATTTGATGGATTTGAGTTCCAAGCATATGGTAATTCAAAAAAAACCGCTCAAATGAAAGTTGCCCAAAAAATCTTAAGAGCTTTAGACCGATGAGCACCTCAAGTGGATTGATTGCCATAGTTGGAAAACCAAATGTTGGGAAGTCTACTTTATTAAATTATATTTTGGGAAGGAAAGTCTCAATCACCTCCAGAAAATCTCAAACTACCAGAAATAACATTACTGGAATAAAGACACTGGAAAAACATCAAATGGTTTTTATTGATACTCCTGGAATTCATACAACTTCAAAGAAGACATTGAACAAAATTCTCAATCGATCAGCTAATATGACAATTGAGGATGCTGATGTAATTTTATTTCTTGTGCAAAGGGATTCAATCAACGAACTTGATATTAAGATCATGCATAGTTTGCAAACTGTAAAAAGCCCTGTCATCTGTGTAATAAACAAATTAGATCAAGTTAGTAGTAAAGATAAATTACTACCTTTGATCAAACAGTTAAAAGATCATTTGAATTTTGTTGAGATTATTCCAGTCTCTGCAAAAACAGGACAAAAAGTTGGTGAACTTGAATCTCTTATTTGTCAGTATCTTCCCCAAAATCCATTTTTCTATAGTGAGAAAGACATAGTGCAAATTTCTGAAAATTTTTATGTTGCTGAGATTGTCAGAGAGAAGATTATTAGATGCTTGGGAGATGAATTACCTCATGAAACTTTTGTACAGGTTAGCAAAATAGATAAAACACAAAAAACTATTGGAGTTTTTGTTGAAATTTTTGTTGCTAAACAATCTCAAAAGGGAATTGTAGTTGGCAAAGGGGGTGCAACTTTAAAAAAAATAGGACAACAAGCTCGCATTGATTTAGAGGAATTTTTTGGACAAAAGGTTTTTCTTGAATCATGGGTGAAGGTAAAAAAAAATTGGAACAATGATCAAAATTTTATAGCATCATTGGGGATAGGGAGTTCATGATTAGGGAGTGGCAAGAAGCATTTATTTTGCACCAAAGGCCTTATGGAAATACCAGTGTTATTGCAGAAGTTTTCACTCGTAATTATGGAAGAGTCTCTGTTTTAGCAAGAGGTGCAAAGAACCCTAAATCAAAATTCTTTGGCTATTTAACACCTTTTTCAAAACTCAAGATAATGGTTTCAGGACGGTCAGATTTAAAAACTTTAACTCATATTGAAAGAGATAATTATCATTTTAGTGAATCCCTCTCTACACACTCTTTCAGTTTGTTATATGTGAATGAAATTATGATGCAAATCCTTCCTCAACAAGCAATTGCTTCTGAACTTTTCAATTTATATGAAAATTTGATGGAGCAGATTCATCAATCCTTTCAATTAGATCATATCTTGCGTGCCTTTGAACTTGAATTACTCTCTATTTTGGGATACGGAATAAATTTGAAGACCGAAGCTAATTCAAATCAGCCTATCAGAGCAAGTCTTCGTTATGATTTTGTCCCTGAATTTGGTTTTAAACAAATGGATGATGGTAATTTTACTGGTCAAGATATTATTGCGATTTCTAAAGATGATTATGGTTCCATTAACAAAGAATTATTTAAACATTTAACACAAACTGCTTTAAGCTTCAGTTTGAATGCACAGTTACGAAGCAAAAAAATATTTAAGAGTATAGGTTCATGATATTTGGAATAGGTGTTGATTTAGTTGAAATTCATCGGTTTGAAGACCAAAAAAATCTTTTGCAACTTGCCACCAAAATATTACATCCTGAAGAGTTAATCCAATTTGATATTTCTCATTCGAAGGCATCCTATACATTAGCAAAAAAATGGGCTATCAAAGAGGCTCTTGTTAAAGCACTTGGAACAGGATTTCGTAAACCATTTCATGCTAAAAACTTTATTGTATCTTCCGACGAAAAAGGAAAACCCCAAATTTCATATAGAGAGGATGCTGCTTCGTTATTTGAAGATTTGGGCATAAAGAAATCCCATGTTAGTCTTTCAGATACTGCATCACATGTGATTGCTTTTGTTATATTAGAAATATGAAAAAGATAATTCTTCTTGGACCTCCGGGGGCCGGAAAAGGAACGCAAGCAGATTTAATTTGTGAGGTTCTAGAAATTCCAAAAATAAGTACTGGTGACATGCTTCGAGCAGCAATTGCCTCTCAGAGCTCCCTTGGTAAAAAGGTTGAAAATATTTTAAGCTCAGGTGCATTAGTTTCTGATGATGTGATCATAGAATTAATTAATGATCGACTGTTAGCCGATGATTGTGCTATTGGGTATTTATTTGATGGAGTGCCAAGGACTCTTGGACAAGCAGAACTTTTTGATCAAAGTAATATAGGAATTGATGGGGTGATCCAGATTGATTTACCCGATGATGTAATTGTCGAGAGAATGTCTGGAAGACGTTTTCATATCGAATCTGGACGAAGCTATCACATTAATTTTAATCCTCCCAAGCAAGAGGGGATTGATGATGTAACAGGAGAACCTCTTATTCAAAGAGAAGACGATTTGCCAGATACTGTTTTAAAAAGATTGCAAGTCTATCATGACCAAACTCATCCTCTCATTGATTTCTACACTGCCAAAGCAAATCAACAAAATTTAGAATACATTTCTGTAGATGGTAATCAGACAGTTGATAAAGTATTTGCAGAAATTAAAGCTATTCTCTAGCATGAAAATTTTAGTTTATGATGCGTCATCTCAAGGGGAGGCATGGCTTGGAATGTTTGCCAATGAAACTGTAACAACCATTAACATACCTCATGCCAAAAATTCACGACCTGCCTGGGATGAAGGTCTTCAAGCTTTAAATGTAAAAACTTCTGAGTTAAGTTCATTTGATCTATTTGCTGTCAATATTGGTCCAGGAACATCATATACTGCTATTCGGGCATCTGTGACTTTTTTTAAGGCTCTGGCTCATGCACTGAATAAACCCCTATCAGGTATTTCCTCAGAAATGTTAGAAGGGAACCGTAAAGGTTCAGGAAATGGAGCTGAAGCAATGATTCGGTACATTCAAAGAGATGTTGAAAGACATTTATCGTTAAAGCCTGAAACTGTAAATCCAGAGTATGGTCATGAGGATAATTTTCAGGATCCTAGCAAGTCTCATGAATGACATTGTTCTAGCCTTCTTTTTAGCTGTCATTCAAGGTATTACAGAGTTTTTACCAATATCAAGTTCGGCACATCTACTCCTTCCATCTCTTTTATTAGGCACAAAAGATTTAGGTTTAGAGTTTGATATTGCTGTGCATGCTGGGACTTTGTGCGCAGTTATATATTTTTTTTGGGGAGATTTGAAACAATATGCTGTTTCGGTACTAAATGTTTCTGAAAAGGATAATCCCAATAAAAAAGTAGCTATAAATTTAATTATTGCCACAATACCCATTGTCCTAATTGGAGGTTTTTTCAATGATCTTATTTCACAAAGATTAATAACCAAAGAAATAATTGCTTTTTCAAATATAATTTTTGCCAGTTTACTTTTAGGGAGCTTTTATTTTTCTAAATCAACTACAAAAAAACATCAAAACATATTTCAATTAACAATGTTAATGAGTTTCTTAATTGGTTGTATTCAAATTTTTGCATTGATTCCAGGGGCTTCGAGGTCTGGTGTTGTCATAATGGCCGGCTTATTTTTAGGTTTAAATTTGAGGGATGCTTCAAAGTTTTCTTTTTTACTAGCTATACCTACTATTTTAGGAGCATTAGTTTTTTTGATTGGAGATTCAATTGCATCAAATCTTAGTCTGTTTAGATTCGAGCTGGTTTTGGGTTTTGTAATTTCGGGATTAGTAGCCTTCTTTACAATCAAATATTTTTTAAAATTTGTTGAAATTGTTGGTCTGATTCCATTTTTTATATATCGAATGCTTCTAGGAGTTCTGCTGATATTGTTGTGATAAATAATAGATTTTTTTATCAAGATGGTATTCTCCATTTCAAAATTAATAGCAGTCAATTTTTAAGTTTTGATTTTTTAGAAGGTAATTTTTTTCATCGTTTGCAAAAAGTAGAACAAGAAATATTAATTAAAAAAGCCATTGGTAAACATTCTAATGCATTAAAAATTTTTGATGCGACAGGTGGATCATTGGTCGACACTTTTATTTTTTTAAGACTTGGACACGAGGTTGTTGCTTGTGAACAAAGTAAGATTTTATTCATGCTAGTTAAAGATGCTGTTGAAAGAGCTAAAAAAGAATATGATTTTCTAGAGAAACTTACATTTTTGAATGCAAATTCAGCAGATGTTATTAATCGTTTTAGTGAATCGGACATTTTCTATTTTGATCCTATGTTTGCTGGTACAAAAAAGAAACTAAAAAGGTCTGGAGTGTTACAGAAGATCACCAAAGTACTTGAAATAGAAAAACTAGGTGACACAAGCTCCTGTGTCTTCTCAGACTTAAGAAAAAAAAATTATAAAAAAATTATAGTGAAAAGACCCATTAAAAGTGAACCTTTACATCATCAAATTAATTATCAAGTAAAAGGTAAGTCAGTTAGATACGATGTATATAAAAAACATTAAAAAAATTATTGACACATATCAAATTTTTCCGCTATTATTAACTTTCGGAAACTTGAAGGAAGAGTGCTTTTTAGCAAAGATAGTTTCCAAGGAAACCTGAAGGAAGAGTGCTTTTTAGCAAAGAAGGTTTCCACAACGGGACGTTGTTTGTGGCTTGCCAAAAAGAACGTCCTTTTTTTTTGTCTTTTTCTTTCTCTATTAGTTTAAATTGCATAATATCAAGTATGATGTTTAAAGTACCTTCAATTAACTAGTGAACATTTCTTCATATAATTTAGATTTACATAAACATATTCTTGCTAGGTGGGCAGCGTCAAGAGCTGCCTCTCAAAGTAAGAACTTTAAATTTAAAGTTAAATTAGGTGCTGAGCTGCTGTTATTAGGAGAAAAAGGCAGTGCAACCAATGATGAGAATTTTACAAAGTACATTAAACAAATAAAACATTTTAATACCCAAGATGATTTCGACTCTTGGCACCATCAAACAATTAAAAATATGAGATCTGATAGTAACAAATTAAGGGAGTTACTAGATGAGCATAATAAGCTTCAAAAGCATTATTCATATGGCATAGCAGCAAAAATCTTAAACTGCTATTTGAAGGTTTTTTTCTTGGAATTTTTTGGAAATCAGGAGTTTGCAGATTTTATTCATCCCCCTGTGGATGCTCTTCTATTGGAAGCATTAAAAAAAGAGGATAATGAATTATTCACCTTCAAAAGCAAAATATTTAAAAACATAAGTGCCCAAAAGATTCCAAAATGGACAGAGATTAATGAAAATGAGTATAAAGGTATAGTTAATTTGATGAAAAAATTTATATCTTCAAGAAATCAAAATGGATTATGGAAAATCGAATCCTTTTGGGTAGGCCATCAATAATCCAAAAAAACTGGTGCCCCATATCTGAGTCGAACAGATACTCCCGAGGGAACGCGATTTTGAGTCGCGCGCGTCTACCAATTCCGCCAATGGGGCTGCGATCGATATTGTAGCAATCCATTACTTCTTTTAAAATTCTCTCATGAAAACTTCTGATTTTGATTATGAACTGCCACCTGAGTTAATTGCTCAGACCCCATCAAACTCTCGAACCTCAAGTCGACTTTTAGTTGACGATGAACCTTTACGACACATTAGCTTTAAGGATATACATTGTGAATTTCAATCAGGAGATATGCTTGTCATGAATAACTCGGCCGTTATTAATGCTAGATTATTTGGAAAAAAACTGTCGGGAGGTAAAGTCGAACTCCTTTTTGAACGTTTGATAGATAAAACTTGTGCATTAATGCAAATTAAAGCATCTCGAGCACCAAAGGTTGGAGATGAGATTATCCTTATCAAAAACAACTTAAGCACTGTTCTTAAGTGTAAGGGAAGAGAAGGGATTTTTTTTATAATTGAATTTGATGATGATCCATGGACAGTGCTCCAAGAATACGGACATATTCCTCTTCCTCCTTATATAAATCGAGTTGCAAATCTTAATGATGCCGAGAGGTATAAAACTGTTTATGAGAATACCAAACATATTGGTTCTGTTGCTGCTCCCACAGCAGGACTGCATTTTGATGAGAATTTATTATCAACTTTAGAGGAGCAGGGTGTGTTATTAAGATGGATAAATCTAGCTGTAGGCAGTGGAACTTTCCAACCTGTAAAAGTTGAAAATATTCAAGATCACGTAATGCATCAAGAATTTGTTCAAGTAGATAAAAATTTGTGTGAGGAGATTATCGAAGTAAGATCTTCAGGAAAAAAAATTTTTTGTGTCGGGACAACTTCATTGCGAGCAATTGAGTCAGCTTTTTCAAAGAAACCTCCATCATGGAATGGTTTAACGGATTTATTTATTTACCCCGGTTATCAATTTCGAGCAGTTGATGCTTTGATCACAAATTTTCATTTGCCAAGATCGTCGTTGTTAATGTTGGTAGCAGCTTTTATTGGTATTGAGCGTTTACACTTTCTTTACAAAACTGCCATTAAAAAGGACTATAAGTTTTTATCATATGGAGATGCTATGCTACTGAGACACCATGAATAATTATCGGTTGCAACAATTAGATGGTTTTGCTCGTGCTGGAGAATTGGAGTTAAATCATGGCAAGATTCAAACACCCGTATTTATGCCTGTTGGCACCAATGGAACGGTAAAGGGCTTAACAGTTGAAGATCTAGATTCTACAGGGGCCCAAATAATTTTAGGAAATACCTACCATTTGATGCTTCGTCCAGGCGATAATTTAATTCGTGATCTTGGAGGTTTGCATACCTTTTCGAATTGGCATAAACCTATTTTGACCGACTCTGGAGGTTTTCAAGTTTGGAGTCTGGGACAACTTGCAAAAGTAGAAGAGCAAGGAGTACATTTTAAATCTCCTTATGATGGCAAAAAAATTTTTATGTCTCCAGAGGACTCAATGCAGATTCAAAATAATTTGGGTTCCGATATCGTGATGGCTTTCGATGAGTGCACTCCTTACCCATCAACTGAGATTGAAGCGGCTGCCTCAATGGAATTATCTATGCGCTGGGCCAAAAGGTCGCACTCAGCTCACACTTCCGATAATGCTCTATTTGGGATTGTGCAAGGTGGTATGTTTGAACATCTACGACAACAATCGCTGGAACAGATTATGGCATTAGATTTTAATGGAATTGCTATTGGTGGCCTTAGTGTTGGAGAACCCAAGGATGACAAGACTCGAATTCTAAAATTTTTGGCTAGTATGTTACCGGACAACAAACCGCGATATTTGATGGGCGTAGGTAAACCAGAAGACTTAGTTGAAGGAGTTTTCTTTGGAATTGAAATGTTTGATTGTGTCTTGCCAACAAGGAATGCACGTAATGGCCAGTTTTTAACTAGTTTTGGTGAATTAAACATTCGAAATGCTAAACATAAACATAGCGACAAACCTATTGATGAAAATTGTGATTGTAAAGTTTGTCAAAACTACTCAAGAGCTTACTTACATCATCTAGATAAAACGAATGAAATACTTGGTGCCATTTTAGCTAGTTATCACAATACTTATTATTATCAACAATTGATGCAGCAAATGCGTGCAGCAATTTTTGCAGGCAAATTCGTAAACTTTGCAAAAGACTTTTATAATAATCGTAAATTAGATATCCCACAGTTTTTGGAGGACTAACTCATGGAATATTTTCCACTTATTTTTCTTGTTTTTTTAATGTTTCTGCTTTGGATAACCACTATTCGTCCTCAACAAAAACGAGCAAAAGAAATTCAAAATATGTTAGATGCTCTTGAGTTAGGTGATGAAATATCAACAGCAGGTGGCATTTTAGGAAAAGTTAAGAAAATTAAAGGAGATTATGTGGCTATAGAGGTTAGCGAAAACATTACCTTTAAGATTCAAAAAACATCCATCTCTAATACTTTGCCAAAAGGGACACTTGATTCCATCAATCGACCATAAAGTATGAAAAAATATCCAGCATGGCGTTATGCACTTTTACTCATTGTGCTTGGTGTTGGTATTTTATATGCATTACCAAATTTGTATCCCGCACAACCTGCTATTCAGGTTACTTATACCGATTCGGCAAAGAGTGCTGATCAAAAACTTTTATCTATTATTCAATCGGAACTTTTTGATGCTGGCATCATCACAGAAGATCTATCCTTGAAAAATAATAATATCGTAGTGCGGTTTCAGTCACTTGATGATCAATTACTTGCAAAATCATTGTTACAAAAAACTCTTCTTGATCAAATAATCGTTGCACTAAAATTAGAACCTACCACACCTGATTGGTTAGCTAACCTAGGTGGTCAACCTTTAAAGCTTGGTTTAGATTTATCCGGTGGTGTGCATTTCTTACTTGAAGTTGATGTTGAGACAGCTCTCAACGACAAAACTGATGGATTGCTCAACTCTTATCGAAAAAAATTTCGCACTGAAAAAATTTCTTATTCACAATCTCAGGTAATTGATAAACAGCTGATTTTTGTTTTTCGTGATCAAGATAGTTTTTCGCGAGCCAAAGATATGTTTTTTGATGATTCGTTTACTGCAACTGGCTTGCAGTATGATTTAGAAGAATCTGCAAGCACACAAACTCTAAAGCTTGCTTATTCTGATCTTGCCATCAAAGAACTTCGGGATTATGCAGTCCAACAAAATCTAATGACACTCCGTAATCGTGTTAACGAATTAGGTGTATCAGAGCCAGTTGTTCAAAGGCAAGGTGCAAATCGAATTGTAGTGGAACTTCCAGGAGTACAGGATACAACTTCTGCAAAAAAAATTATTGGAAAAACAGCTAATTTAGAGTTTCGTTTAGAAGCTAGATCAGAAACTTCAAGGTTGAGAAAAACTGAGTTTGGTTTCAAGAATAGCAATTTTGGTTCTGCTTACCTCGAAAATGATGTGATTGTAACTGGAGACAGAGTTACAAATGCAAACACTGGATTCGATGAAAATGGTCAAGCTCAAGTAAATATAACCCTAGATATGCAAGGTGGCAGAGCAATGCAACGCGCAACAGATGGAAATATTGGTCGTCGTCTTGGAGTACTATTTGTTGAGCAAAAAAGTAGATCATCATTAAGTGTCGATGAAACTGGGCAAGAAGTAATTGCTCAAACTTCTTATGTGGAGAAAAATATAATAAGTTTAGCTACGGTACAAGCAGTGTTAGGCACAAATTTTCGTATTACAGGAGTTGGCACCCCCCAAGAAGCAAGTGAATTAGCCCTGTTATTAAGAGCGGGTGCTCTTGCAGCACCAATGAAATTTGTTGAAGAGCGTACCGTGGGCCCTAGTCTTGGTAAAGAAAATATTAAATTAGGTATGCAATCTATCATTGCCGGTTTTGCATTGGTCATTTTATTTATGTTTATTTATTACAAGTTTTTTGGATTGGCAGCAAATTTAGCTTTAACCTCAAATTTAATCCTCATTACCGGCTTTATGTCATTACTTGGTGCTACACTCACATTGCCTGGCATAGCAGGCATTGTCTTGACTGTAGGTATGGCAGTTGATGCTAACGTTTTAATTTTTTCAAGAATTAGAGAAGAGTTAAAAGCTGGAAAAAATCCTCACTTAGCAATTCAAGATGGATTTTCCAGAGCATTTATTACAATTTTTGATGCAAATGTAACAACTCTAATTGCCGCATTAATTTTATATGCCATCGGTACCGGACCAATCAAAGGATTTGCAGTGACATTGTCTATTGGTATCTTAACTTCAATGTTTACTGCAATTATGGGAACTCGTGCCATTGTGCAATTGATGTATGGTAATCGAAGTCTGAGGGAGTTAAAAATCTAATGCATATTGATTTCATGCGATTTCGTAAAATTTTGCTTTTGGTGTCTGCATTTTTGTTTGTAGGTGCGCTTATTTCTATCACTCTTCGTGGTTTTAATCTTGGTTTAGACTTCAGTGGTGGATCCTTAGTTGAAATTAAGTATCCAGAACCAGTTGCATTAGAGACCATTCGATTTGTACTGGAGGAGAGTGGCTTTGAAGATTATCAGGTAGTAAATTTTGGATCCAATCTTGATGTATTAATTAAAATTGCTGAACAATCTGCTGGTAGTTCAGTGGGAGATGAAGTTTTTAATACTCTGACTGCTGCGGGACTGAATGGTGAATTACAAAGAAATGAATTTGTAGGGCCACAAATAGGTTCAGAATTACGTGATCAGGGAGGACTCGGCATGCTAGTTGCTCTGGGAATGATCTTACTGTATGTTGCTTTTCGGTTTCAATATAAATTTGCACTTGGTGCGGTCGGTGCTCTCGGTCACGATGTTGTCATTATTTTAGGTTTATTCTCATTTTTTAGGTGGGATTTTGATTTATCAGTTTTAGCTGCTTTACTTGCGGTAATTGGTTATTCTTTAAATGATTCGATTGTTGTTTCCGACAGAATTCGAGAAAACTTTCGATCTGAACGAGCTCTTTCTTCAATAGAGCTATTAAATTTGTCTCTTAATCAAACACTTAGTAGAACAATCATCACATCCCTGACAACTTTGTTAGTTTTGTTTGCTTTATTCTTTTTTGGAGGAGAAACTGTAAAGGGGTTTAGTTTGGGACTAATTATTGGAGTGGTTATTGGTACTTATTCCTCACTCTACATCGTAACCTCAATTCTGATTCAATTAGGGTTGTCTCAAGATGATATGGTAGTCCCAGAAGTTGAAGGTGCTGACTTTGATGATATGCCTTAATCTAAGTTTTTTTTGATAGCTTGTAAAATTGGTTTGAAACATTTAGGAGTGGCACACACAATATTTTCACTTTGATGATAATTTGGACTTCCTGAAAAGTCAGAAATCAAGGCACCTGCCTCTTCAGCAATAACTACCCCAGCTGCCATATCCCAAGTTTTTAAACCATTGCCCCAAAACCCATCAAGTCGTCCCGTTGCAACATAAGCTAAATCTAGGGCAGAACAACCAGTTCTTCGGACTGTAATTTCATGTTTGTATAACTCCTGAAAAGTTCCTAATAAATTATAGGAGTAGGATTGCTCTGGTGTTTGTCGAGAACTGCAACTAAGCAGGGCGTCATTGAGATAAGGTTGTTTGCTTACACGAATTTTTTGTCCATTGAGTTGAGCCCCTTTCCCTTTGGATGCTGCAAACTCTTCTTTAGTAGAGGGATCAATGATTACACCATGCGTGAGCACATTGTCGACCGAGGCACACAGTGAAACACAATAGTGAGGAAAACCTTTAATAAAATTTGTCGTTCCATCGATAGGATCAAGAATCCAAGTTACATCAGAATTATTGATCTCATGGCCAGATTCTTCACCAAGGAAATTGTGTTCAGGATAAAATTTTCTGATTTCATCAAAAATGATTTGCTCTACTTGGCGATCAACGTCAGTGACATAGTCACTTTTCCCTTTTTTTTCAACAGTGAGTTTATGTAGTTTTTTGGCAGCAAATTCTAATTCAACAGCTCCTTTTCGAGCTGCAATTAACCCAATATTTAATAGTGCTGGTTGGTTCATCTCGCATATTGTAATGGAAATATTCATAATAGGTGTATGACGAACTCTAAAAATTTACGAATTGTTTTAGTTGAAACTTCTCACCCAGGAAATATTGGTTCAGTTGCCAGAGCAATGAAGACTATGGGGCTTGAGAAGCTCGTCTTAGTTAATCCCAAAAAATTTCCTGATCCTCAAGCAATGGCAATGGCTGGAAATGCTACTGATGTCCTTGCAAATGCTGAAATTTTTTCCAGCCTACAATTAGCAATTGCTTCCTGTACAGATGTCTATGCTGCCTCCGCAAGAGAGCGAACAATTGCATGGCCAACATATGATGCTCGACTTGCAGCAGAGCAAATTCATACTCAAATTCACCAAAAAAAAGAGATTGCAATTGTCTTTGGAAGAGAGGATAGGGGGCTTACGAACGATGAGTTACAATTGGCAAATTATCAAATCATCATTCCTGCAAACCCAGATTATCCTGTATTAAATCTTGCAATGTCCGTGCAAATAATTGCTTATGAATTATTTTTTCAATCTGCAGGTGATGTTGATATTGACTGGCAAGATTTTCCTGAGCTCAATGCTGATCAGCTGCAACAGTTGATTGATCACTTTATTGAAACAAGTTATGCCTTGCAGTTATTCGATGAGGAGAATGCAAAAAAAATTCAAGTACGTATTATGAGAATGTTTCGTAGGTTAAAGCCAGATACTATGGAAGGAAATTTTTTACGAGGTTTTTTGACTCGGGTGAATAAAAAAATCAAATAATTTCTATTTGAAACCCCCATCTAAATGATTATAATTACGGCTCCTGTCCCGTTCGTCTAGAGGCCTAGGACACCGGGTTTTCATCCCGGCAACAGGGGTTCGACTCCCCTACGGGATGCCAATTTTTATAAGCCCACTTAGGTGGGCTTTTTTTATGTTAGGATTAACCCCCAAATTAGAGAAAATGGAACGATTAAATTTATTTCAAATCGATGATCAAGATCTAGAGTTTTTCTTTGATACTATTGTTGAAAATGCACTTAGTGATGACGAATTACTTGCTATAAATTCCATAAAAGAATTTGGTAATGATTGCTCCTTAGAAGTCTTAACTCACGAGATTATAAAAACAGAAAATATTGAACTAAATTTACCGGGGGGAAGCTCAGAAAAGGCAACACGAGAAATTATAAATTCAAGCTATTATTTGCATATGCAAGCTGAAATGAATATTAAAATTGATTTAGTTTGGGAGAAAACTACTGATGCAAATGATGTGATTGAACTGCAAGTAATCGAACAATATTTTCAATCTGATAATGGAACATTAATTGATGATCAGCCCCTTTACGATCCAAGATATAGCCCTTATTGGGAGGAGTTTCTGGATGATTTCGAGGGTTGAGTTTTTTT
>CEPL01132881.1_pt1 | contig 20002 bp, 16 predicted proteins | sample 530541 | NCBI WGS metagenome assembly CEPL01 (sample SAMEA2620339, study PRJEB7988) | marine metagenome | biome: marine biome (ENVO:00000447); feature: surface water layer (ENVO:00002042); material: "saline water (ENVO:00002010), including plankton (ENVO:xxxxxxxx)" | depth 5 m
TAGATTTTTCTAAAAAAAAACTACTTGTTGCAGTCAGTGGAGGGGTAGATAGTATGGTGCTTTGTCATCTGCTTAATAAACTAAATATAGATTTTTCTATTGCTCATGTTAATTATAATTTGAGGGGAAATGATAGTTATTTAGATGAAAAGTTTATTTCTAAATACTCAAATGAAAATCAAATTGATTTATTTTTAAAAAATGTTGATTTGTCAGATCAAAATAACTCAATTCAAAATAAAGCTAGAGAAATCAGATTTTCTTTCTTTAATGAGATTTTATCTAAATATAATTTTGATTTTATTTTAACTGCCCATCATTTAGATGATAATATCGAAACAATTTTTTTGAATATTTCTAGAGGAAAGAAAATTTCTGTTTTTTCTGGAATGAATGTGGTTAATGATAAAATTGTTAAACCACTTTTATTCATTGAGAAGAAAGATATTCAAAATTATGCTAAACAAAATAATGTTTTATGGAGAGAGGATGGGTCTAACGTTCAAAACAAATATTTAAGAAATTATATTAGAAATATATTAATCCCTTCTTTTAGAAAAATAAATAACAATTATAAATCTAATTTTATTGATCTTCTTTTTAAAGCTCAAAAAGTTAAATTCTTGAAGAATTTATACTTCAAAAATGAATTATCTAAAGTTTTTACACTAAAGAATGATATTATAGTAACTCAAAAATCATTTTGGAAAAATTTTAAAGTAAACGATATAGAGTTTGAGTATTTTAGAAATTTTAATTTCTTTAATGTCATTGAAATATTTAATTTAATTAGAAGTGATTCTGGAAAATTTATCGAATCATCAACCCATATTATTTTATCAAACAGAAAAGAGTTAATTATTAAAGAGATCTCTAAAATTAATTATAAGCAAACCTCATACAAAATTGAAATTGGGATGAATAATAAACCAATAAGAATTAACATATCAAAAATCCCTAAACCATTAAAACAAAAAGAAAATAAAATCTATATTTCTAAAAAAGTTGACCTTCCGCTAAAGATAAGAAAATGGAAAAATGGAGATTTCTTTTATCCAATTGGTATGAAGGGTAAAAAAAAGGTTAGTAAATTTTTTAAAGATCAAAAAATGTCGATTTTTGACAAAAAAAATCAATGGCTTTTAACGTCAAATAATGATGATATTATTTGGATTGTTGGCAAGAGAGTTGATAGAAGATATATTGAAACAAAAAGTGAATGTTTAGAAATTTCTATATAGTATTATTTTTATTTTTATTCATAAATTCTTTAGCACAAGAACCTGTAACTTGGTCAACTTCTATAAGAGATAATGGATCAGGAAACTTTACCTTAATTACAAAAGCTGAAGTTTCTGAAAACTGGAGGTTATATGCCTTAAATCTTCCGGAAGGTGGTGCGCTACCAACTGAATTTAATTTTGTTGATGAATCTATTTTTGAATCATTTTCAAAGGTTAATGAACCGAATCCAATAACTAAGTTTGATCCAATTTTTCAAATGGAACAATCTTATTTTACTAATGAGGTAGTTTTTTATCAAGATGTAAAGATTAAAGATTCTTTTACTGGTGATGTCATTGAGCAAGAATTAGTATACCAGGTTTGTGATGATAGAGTTTGTCTCTTTCGAGATTTGAATTTAGATTTTAATCTTACCTCATCAGGTTTTTCGGATATAAAATCATTTGATTATTCAAATGTTTCTAGTGACCTAATTATTGATTTTAAGAATAAAGATCTAATATTAAATTCTGTTGATACAAAATCTCAAAATCCTTTAACAAATAGATTAAATATCCTTCTTTTGGGTTTAATTGGAGGATTTCTTGCTTTGTTAACACCTTGTGTCTTTCCAATGATTCCATTAACAGTTTCGTTTTTCTCATCTAAGAAAAAGAATGGAAAACTATATTCCTTCACTTATGGAGCATTTATAATTTTAATATACATATCGCTTAGTATTCCTTTTTATTTTTTGGAAAGTATTAATCCAGAAATATTAAATCAGATCTCAACAAGTCCAATTTTAAACTTTTTATTTTTCATAATATTTATAGTTTTTGCATTGTCATTGTTTGGCCTTTTTGATTTTACTTTACCAAGTTCTTGGACAACTAGTGCTGATAGTAAATCTAATATGTACACTGGCTTATTTTCTACATTTTTCATGGCTTTAACACTTGTTTTAGTTTCTTTTTCATGCACTGGTCCAATTTTAGGGACTTTACTTGTAGGAAGTATTTCAAATGAAGGTGGAGCAATAGATTTAACATATGGAATGCTTGGTTTTGGAATTGCACTTTCAATTCCTTTTACCTTGTTAGCTTTTTTCCCTAATGTTATTAGTAAACTTCCTAAATCTGGATCATGGACAAACTCAATAAAAGTTGTTTTAGGATTTATTGAATTAGCTCTTGCTTTTAAGTTTTTATCTAATGTTGATTTAATTCAAGAATGGGGTATATTAAAAAGAGAAGTTTTTATTATTATTTGGGCTGTAATTTTTATTTTATGTGGTATATACTTGATTAAACAGTCAAATAAAAGAATTAATTTACATTTTTTATCTGGCTTTATTTTTATTATCTCTGGAGTAATTATGTCTACAGGTATTCCAAATAATTCATCAGTTAAATTATCTGTGTTGAGTGGTCTCCTACCTCCTGAATTTTATTCAATATATGATTCTGAAAATGATTGTCCATTAGGCTTAGATTGTTATAAGGATTTTGATGAAGGCTTGAAGATTTCTAAAGAACTAAATAAGCCTATGTTAATAGATTTTACAGGATGGGCATGTGCAAATTGTAGAAGGGTAGAGGAAAATACATGGTCAGATCCTGAAATTTTTGATTATCTGAATAATGATATTGTACTAATTTCACTTTATGTTGATGACAGATCTCTATTGGAAGATAGAAATATTATAACCTTGAGAGATCAATATGGAAACTCTAAAATTTTGGAAAGTATTGGTCAAAAATGGTCTGCATTTCAAACACTAAATTTTAATATCAACTCACAACCATATTATGTTTTAGTTTCACCTGATTTAGAAATATTGAATACTCCAATTCAATATGTAGATACCGAAACCTACAAATCTTGGATTACTAGTGGTTTAAAAAATTATACTTTGAAGTAAACCTTTTCAAACGGAACTCTAAATTGTTCTGAGTAAATACCTTTTGGGCTTCTAATTCCACATCCTAAAATCATATTAATTTCAGTATTGGATGGAAGTTTTAAAACCTTTTTAACTCTTAATGAGTCAAATCCTTCCATTGGGCATGTATCATATCCATAAGCTACCATTGACAACATGAAGTTTTGAGCTGCTAAAGCAGCACTTTTGTGAACTACTACTCTCATGTCTGAATGTTTTACTTGTCTGTAAATAGGCCTAAATAATCCTATTAGAGAAACATTTAAGTATTTAATCAATCCTATTAAGCTAAAATAACCACCATAAAGGGTTGGTATAAGGTATTTATAATACTTTATTACAATTTCTTTTCCTTTTTTACTACTCTCTCCTTTTTTTGAAATATCTCTACTTTGAACAAAAGTAAGATTTGCATCTCTTCTGAATTGCCATAAATCTTTTCTTGTAACTACTACAACAAATTGATTTGCTGTTTTAGCAGCTGGTTGATCAAAACAATATTTTGAAATTTTTGTTTTAAGTTCTGAATTAGTTACATGATAGAACTCCCACAATTGCATATTACTACTATTTGGTGCTAAAGTTGCATTTTTTATTGCTTTTTTTACTTTTGAATCATCTAAATTTTTATCTAAAAAAACTCTTACAGATCTTCTTTTTTTAATTATTTGATCAAAAACTGAACTCATAAACTTATTTTTTTAATCACTCTTTTTAATAATTTATATATAACACTAGAACTATCAATTTTATATTTTGCATTTAAGTCAAAAAAATTTGATTTTATGATATATGGTTTGTAAAAGCTAAATGTTTTAAAAGACTGCTTTCCATGATAACTTCCTAATCCTGAATTTCTGATTCCTCCAAAAGGAAGTCTGTGATTAACAATTTGGCTTATTGTATCATTTACAGCTGCACCTCCAAATGAATACCTTTTAATTAATTCATTAGAAAAATTTTTATCATTTGAAAATATATAAAATGCTAATGGATCTTTATAATTGTCCAATATTTTCTTTAATTCGTCTTTGTTAGGGTATGAAACAATTGGAAGAATTGGTCCAAATATTTCTTCTTTCATAAGTGATGAATTAAAATTACTTCCATCAATCAATGTTGGTTCAATAAAATTTGAATTTGGATTGTTTTTTCCACCATATATTATCTTGTCTTTTTCCAAAAGCTTTATTAATCTTGAATAATGTTTTTTATTAATAATTCTAGAGTAGTTTTCTGAATTTTCAACATCCTCATTGTAGATTTTTTTTATTCTTTCTATTATTTTTTCTGTAAAATCTTTTTTTACACTTTCGTGTACTAAAATAAAGTCAGGTGCAATACATGTTTGCCCACAGTTAAGAAATTTTCCAAAAACAATTCTTTTTGAGGCAACTTTAAGATTAGCAGTTTCATCAACAATACATGGATTTTTACCTCCAAGTTCTAGTGTTGTAGGTGTTAAATTATTTGCTGCTTTCTGAGCTACAATTTTTCCAATATTTGTACTTCCAGTAAAAAAAATATAATCCCAATTGAAATCAAGTAGTTTTGATCCAATTTCTGGACCACCTAGTATCACATCCACATGACCTTTTTCGAATGTATTTTCAATTATTTTTTTAACAATTTCTGAGGTTTTACTGCTAAATTCTGAAGGTTTCAACATAACTGTATTCCCAGCTGCAACAGCTCCGATTAGAGGTGAAATTGAAAGTTGAAATGGATAATTCCATGGTGAAATATTTAGTGTTACACCGTATGGTTCAGGAACAATATAATCTGAAGACAAAAAATTAATCAATGAAGATGAAACTTTTCTCTTTTTTGACCATCTTTTAACATTTTTCAATGCTAAATTTATTTCAATATAGATTAATGCTATTTCAGAAAAGAATGTTTCTGTCTCACTTTTTCCTAGATCACTCTTAAGAGCATTTATAATATCATTTTCATTAAGACTAATATTTTTTTTTAGTTTTTTTAAAGAATTAATTCTATACTTAATTGATTTGCTTGTACCCGAATTAAAAAATTTTTTTTGTTTTTCATATTTCTTTGAAATATTTTCAATCATTTACTGAAGTCATTAAATTTTTGGTAATATATAATATAATTATAAAATAAGGGTGTTAAAATAAAACATAAAACCTATATTTACTCCTGTCTCCATGTATATGGAGTTTTTTTTTACTCAAAAGTGGAATTAAATAAGTACAGTAAAAATATCACATCATATGGTGTTCAGCCTGCAGCTCAAGCAATGCTACATGCAATTGGTTTAAAAAAAGAAGATTTCTCTAAACCTTTTATTGGAATTGCAAGCACAGGATATGAGGGGAACCCATGTAATATGCATTTAAATGATCTCTCAAAAGAAATTAAAAATTCAATTGATTTGAGTGTTGCTGTACCCTTAATTTTCAATACTATTGGAATTAGTGATGGGATTTCAATGGGTACTGATGGTATGAGATATTCCTTACCCTCTAGGGATTTAATTGCAGACTCCATTGAATCAGTTGTTTCAGGAATGTCTTATGATGCATTAATTTCTGTTGTAGGTTGTGATAAAAACATGCCTGGAGCATTAATGGCTATGATTAGATTGAACAGACCGTCTATATTAGTGTATGGTGGTACTATTGCGCCAGGATGTTACAAGGGCAAAAAACTTGATGTCGTGTCGGCTTTTGAAGCTTGGGGTCAAAAAGTCTCAGGAAAAATAACTGATGAAGACTATGACAATGTAATTAGTAAATCATGTCCGGGTCCAGGTGCATGCGGTGGCATGTATACAGCTAATACTATGGCATCTGCAATTGAAGCAATGGGGCTTGCTCTACCTTACAATTCATCAAATCCAGCGATTAGTAATGATAAAAGCCAAGAGAAAAATATTATTGCAAATTCAATTATCAATCTATTAGAACAAGACATTAAACCGTTAGATATTTTGAATAAAAGAGCTATTGAAAATGCTGTTAGATTAATCACAATACTCGGAGGATCTACTAATGCTGTTCTACATATTTTAGCTATATGTAAAACAGCTAATATTAATTTTGATCTAAATGATTTTCAAAAGATTTCCAATGAAACTCCCTTTTTAGCAGATTTAAAACCTAGCGGAAAGTATTTAATGGAAGATTTACATAATGTAGGTGGTGTACCAGCTGTTTTAAAATTTATGCTTGATAATGACATGTTACATCCTGACTGCATGACAGTTACAGGTAAAACTATCTCAGAAAATTTATCTAATATAAAATCTTTAGACGAAAATCAAGATGTTATAAGGCCTATTTCAGATCCAATAAAGAAGACTGGTCATATTAGAATTTTGTATGGAAACTTGGCCAAGGGGGGTAGTGTTGCAAAAATTACAGGAAAAGAAGGTACTTTCTTTGAGGGAACTGCTAAAGTTTTTGACTCTGAGAAGTTTGCTAATGATGCTATTAAAAACGGTGAAATTTTAAAAGGGGATGTTGTTGTTATAAGATATGAGGGACCAAAAGGCGGTCCTGGCATGCCTGAAATGCTAAAACCCACTTCAGCAATAATTGGTTCTGGACTAGGAAAAGATGTAGCTCTAATAACTGATGGTAGATTTTCAGGTGGAACACATGGTTTTGTAGTTGGCCACATTACACCAGAAGCGTATGTTGGTGGAAATATTGCTCTTGTTCGGAATAATGATTTAATAAGTATTGATGCAATTAATAACACAATTAATTTAAATGTTTCAGACGATGAATTGTCAAAAAGAAGAAATCAATGGTCTAGACCAAGTTTAGAGCTTAGGGATGGAATACTTTCAAAATATCAAAAACTAGTTTCAAACGCATCTAACGGATGCATTACCACATAAAATAATGAGTTCAAAAAAAATTTCAGGAGCAGAGGCTGTTATTAGATGTTTGATAAATGAAAATGTAGATATATTGTTTGGATATCCAGGTGGTGCTATTATGCCTGTTTATGATGAATTCTACAAATTTCAAGATGATATAAATCACATTTTAACTAGACATGAACAAGGGGCTGTTCACGCAGCTCAAGGTTATGCAAGGGTATCTGGAAAAGTAGGTGTGTGTGTTGCTACATCAGGACCTGGTGCAACAAATCTTGTTACAGGAATTGCCGATGCCCAAATAGATTCAACACCTTTAGTTTGTATAACCGGTCAAGTCGCATCATCATTGTTAGGTTCAGATGCTTTTCAGGAAACTGATATTATTGGTATAGCTACACCTGTAACTAAATGGAGTTATCAAATCACAAAAGCTTCTGAAATCTCTGAAATTTTTTCAAAGGCATTTTTCATAGCAAAATCAGGTAGGCCTGGACCAGTATTGATTGATATTACTAAAGATGCTCAATTTGAAATTTTAGATACTTTTAATTACAAAAAAACAGAAACAATAAGAAGTTATAACCCTATTCCTCAGTGTGATAATAATTCCATTATTGAAGCTTCAAAGTTGATAAATAATTCTAAAAAACCTTTTGTTGTATGGGGTCAGGGTGTGATTCTTGGAAATGCTGAAGAGGAGTTCAAAAGTTTTATTGAAAAAGCTGATTTGCCGAGTGCATGGACAATTTTAGGTCTTTCTGCTCTTCCAACTGACCATCACTTAAATGTTGGAATGGTAGGAATGCATGGAAATTACGGTCCCAATGTACTTACAAATGAATGTGATTTATTAATAGCGGTTGGCATGAGATTCGATGATAGAGTGACTGGGAGTCTTAATACTTATGCTAAACAAGCAAAAATTATACACTTTGAAATAGATCCTGCAGAAGTGAATAAAAACGTAAAGGTCGATGTAGCTGTTCTAGGAGATGTTAAATACACCTTGAAAGAGATTTTACCTCACATCCAAAAAAACAATCATTCAAAATGGAGAACTAAATTTGATGATTTTTATAAAATTGAATATTCAAAAGTTATACATGATGAATATGAAAAACCAATTGATGGCATAACAATGGCCGAAGTAATTAAATGTATAAATAATAATTCTGATGGAAAATCTATTTTAGTTACTGATGTTGGTCAACATCAAATGGTTGCATGTAGATACACGAAATTTAACACTTCTAAATCTAATGTTACATCAGGTGGTTTAGGCACAATGGGGTTTGCACTGCCTGCTGCACTAGGCTGTAAGATTGGTGCTCCCCAAAGAGAGGTTATAGCTGTTATTGGTGATGGAGGTTTTCAGATGACAATTCAAGAACTTGGTACTATTTTTCAAACACAGTCAGCTGTAAAGATTGTTATATTAAACAATGATTTTCTAGGAATGGTAAGACAGTGGCAACAATTATTTTTTGATAAAAGGTATGCTTCTACAGAACTTGTAAATCCTGATTTTATAACCATTTCTAAAGGATATAGAATTGAATCTAAAAGAGTAGAAAAAAGAGATGAACTTAATCAATCAGTAAAAGAAATGTTAGATTACAATGGTCCTTACTTACTTGAGGTTTGCGTTAATAAGGAGGAAAATGTATTTCCAATGATTCCATCTGGATCATCAGTTTCAGATATTAGATTAGAATAAAATGAACATTAGATATACCATATCAATATATACTGAAAATAATGTAGGTCTTTTAAACAGAATATCTGCAATTTTTTTAAAACGTCACATCAATATTGTTAGCATTACCTCTTCTGAGTCTGAGATATCAGATATCTTTAGATTTATAATTGTTGTAGATGTTGATGAAAATCAGATAATTAAACTGATTAAGCAAATTGAAAAACAAATTGAAGTAATCTCTGCATTTTTTCATACAAATGATGAAATTATTTATTTAGAAACAGCTCTTTACAAGGTTAAATCTGAATCTTTGTTTAAAGAAAGACAAATACAAAATATTATTAAGGAAAGTAGAGCTAATATGGTTACAGTAAAACCCGAATTTTTTGTTATAGAAAAAACTGGTTGGAGAGAAGAGACCGAAGAATTATATCAGAAATTAAAGCCTTATGGACTAATGCAGTTTGTAAGGTCTGGTAGAATAGCTGTTTCAAAAGACTCTATGGAAATTTCTAAATTATTGAATATTAAAAAAAATTATGAGTAATTATTTTAACACATTAAATGAAAAAGAAAAAATTAATCAACTAAACAAATGTAGATTCATGCAAAAGAATGAATTTTCAGATGGTGTAAATGAACTTCTAGAAAAAAATATTGTAATAGTTGGCTGTGGTGCACAAGGTTTAAACCAAGGATTGAATATGAGAGACTCTGGTTTAAATATTTCATACGTTTTAAGACAATCATCGATAGACAGCAAAAAGGAATCATATCAAAATGCAATTAACAATGGTTTTACTGTTGGAAACTTTGAGGATTTAATTCCAAATGCAGATATGGTTATCAATTTAACACCTGATAAAAACCATACTAATGTCATTAAAGCTGTTGTTCCTTTAATGAAGAAAAATTCAATTCTTTCTTATTCTCATGGCTTTAATATTGTGGAAGAAGGTATGAAAATAAGAGAAGATATTACTGTTATTATGGTAGCTCCTAAATGTCCTGGAACTGAGGTAAGAGAAGAATACTTAAGAGGTTTTGGAGTTCCAACACTAATTGCAGTTCATCCTGCTAATGATCCACAATCAAAAGGTTTAGATTTTGCTAAAGCATATGCAGTAGCAACTGGAGGTCACAGAGCTGGTGTGCTTGAATCTTCATTTGTTGCTGAAGTTAAATCTGATTTGATGGGTGAGCAAACAATATTGTGTGGAGTACTACAAACGGGATCTATTTTGTGTTTTAATAAGCTTATGGATTTTGGATTTGATAGTAATTTTTCTTCAAAACTAGTTCAGTTTGGTTGGGAAACTATAACAGAGGAACTAAAGCATAATGGTATTACTGGCATGATGAGTAGACTAGATGATAAATCAAGATTTTATGCACACAAACTCTCGAATGAATTAAAGGAGACCATGAAGCCTCTTTTTCAAAAACATATGAATGATATTTTAGAAGGTAAATTTTCACATGATATGATGCTTGATTGGTCTAATGATGATAAAAAATTATTAATGTGGAGAGAACAAACAGCAGAAACTAATTTTGAAAAAGCATCTTCTGAGGGGATAGAAATTAGCAACCAAGATTACTTTGATAAAGGGATTTTAATGATTGCATTTGTAAAATCTGGAGTAGAATTAGCTTATGAGACAATGGTTAGTAGTGGAATAATAGAAGAATCTGCTTATTATGAATCGTTACATGAATTACCACTAATCGCAAACCTTGTAGCTAGAAAAAAACTTTATGAAATGAACAGAATAATTTCTGATACAGCTGAATATGGTTGTTACTTATTCAACCACAAGTGTATTCCACTTCTAGAAGATTTTATGAAAACAGTAAAGAGTGATTTTATTGGAAGCTCAATTTCTGAGGAGCTTTCATATGATCAGAGTATGTTAGATGAATTTGATAGTTTTACATATGAACATTCAATTGAAATGGTTGGAAAAACATTAAGATTGAACATGGATAATATGAAAAAATTAAAATAAGTGCTTGTTGATTTAAAAAATATAAAGAATGCATCAGAAAATCTCAATGCAATTATCTCAAATACCCCTTTAGAGCTTAATGATTCATTCTCTAACATATATTCGTCAAATGTTTATTTAAAGAGAGAAGATCTTCAAATTACAAGATCATTTAAATTAAGAGGAGCTTACAATAAGATTTCTTCACTTAAGGAAAATGATTTTAAAAATGGAATTGTTTGTTCCTCAGCTGGTAACCATGCTCAAGGAGTTTCATACTCTTGTAAAAAACTTAATATTAAGGGTACTATCTTTATGCCTACAACAACACCTCAGATAAAAATTAAAAAGGTTAAAGAGTTTGGTGGAGATTATATTGATGTAAAATTAGTTGGTGATTCTTATGATGATTGTTATAAGTCAGCTTTAGATTTTACAAAATTAAAAAACAAAACCTTTATTCATCCTTTTGATGATTACAAAGTAATTGAGGGACAAGCTACTTTAGCATTAGATGTTTTCAGGGAGTTAGATAAAACTATCGATTACATTTTTGTTCCAATAGGGGGAGGTGGACTCATTTCAGGCTTTATTTCTGTTTTTAAACAACTTTCTCCAAACACCAAAATTATTGGTGTTGAACCTCAGGGAGCTCCATCCATGAAAAAATCATTAGATAATGGTAAACTCGTTGAGCTGGATCATATTGACACATTTGTTGATGGAGCCGCAGTAAAAAAATCAGGAAGGATTGCATTTGAATTATGTAAAAAATTTTTAGATGGTATAATTCTTGTTCCGGAAGGTTACATATGTCAAACAATTCTTGAAATGTATAACAATGAAGGAATAATTGTAGAACCAGCAGGCGCGATGAGTATTGCTTCATTAAATTATTACAAGAAAGAAATCATAGGAAAAAAGGTTTTGTGTCTTGTTTGCGGTGGTAATAATGATATAACCAGAATGGGTCAAATCAAAGAAAGAGCACTTTTTCATTCTAATTTAAAGCATTACTTTATAATTAATTTTCCTCAAAGAGCTGGTGCTTTAAAAGAGTTTGTTAATAATATTCTTGGAAAAAACGATGACATTACATTTTTTGAGTATTCTAAAAAAACAAGTAAGAGTAAAGGTCCTGCTGTAGTTGGTATTCAATTAAAAAATGAAAACGATCTTCATAGCCTTATAGAAAGAATGAAAAGAAATAATTTTTCTTATGAATATATTAACAATAACGAAACTTTATTTAATTTTTTAACATGATTAAAATTCCAGAACAATTTAAAATTAAAGAACAGATAATACATAATACTTATCTAATCAATGGAGAAGTATCTATATGGGATGGTGATTTTGTTGATGTGTACTCCACGTTACTTACTGAAAATGAAGATGATAATTTATTTAAATTAGGTATAACCCCTAAGATGGATAAAGCTCATGCTCTCAAAGCACTTGACTCCGCTCATAATGCTTTTAACAATGGGACTGGCTATTGGCCTACTATGAAAGTTTATGAGCGTATTAATTGCATGGAACGCTTTGTGAATAAAATGGTTGAGAAAAGAGATGAAGTTGTAAAACTCTTAATGTGGGAAATTGGAAAAAATTTAAAAGATTCTGAAAAAGAATTTGATAGAACTGTAGTATATATTAAAGATACTATTGAAGAATATAAGAATATTGACAGAGATGGAGCAATATTTAAAAATAACTCTGGAGTTAGAGCATTAATTAGGAGGGGTCCTCTAGGCGTTGTGCTATGTTTGGGACCGTATAATTATCCTCTAAATGAAACATTTGCATTGTTAATTCCTGCTATAATTATGGGTAATACAGCAGTTTTTAAACCTGCTAAACATGGTGTTTTATTAATAGCTCCTTTACTTGAGGCTTTTAAAGAATCATTTCCCCCCGGGGTAGTAAATATTGTTTTTGGTAGGGGAAGGGAAATAGCAACCCCTATCATGGAAACTGGAAAAATTAATGTTTTAGCTTTAATTGGACATAGTTCTTCTGCAAATTCATTACAACAATTACATCCTCAACAAAACAGATTAAGATTAGTCCTAGGTTTAGAAGCAAAAAATCCTGCTATAATTCTTGAAGATGCAGATTTAGATTTAACTATTGAAGAATGTATTTCTGGTTCATTATCTTTCAATGGTCAACGTTGCACAGCAATTAAGATTATTTATGTACATGAGAATATTAAAGAAAAGTTTTTAGAAAAATTTTCAGAAAAAGTTGATTCTTTAAAGCTTGGTATGCCTTGGGATAATACTCTATTGACTCCGCTTCCAGAGCCTAATAAACCTGATTACATTAACAATCTAATTGAAGACGCTAAGTCAAAGGGTGCAAAGGTTATCAATAAAAGAGGTGGTGAAACTCAAAAAAATTATGTTTTTCCAGCTATTCTATATCCTGTAAACAGTTCAATGGATGTTTTTAAAGAAGAACAATTTGGTCCAGTTATTCCAGTGGTTTCATTTTCTGACTTAAATGACCCAATAAAATATATGGCAGATTCGAATTATGGTCAACAAGTTAGTGTTTTTGGAAATGATGAAAACTCATTAGGACCTTTAATAGATTCTCTGGTTAATCTCGTTTGTAGAGTTAATTTAAATAGTAGTTGTCAAAGAGGACCTGATGTTTATCCATTTACTGGAAGAAAAGATTCTGCTGTTGCAACATTAAGTGTTCACGATGCTCTAAGATCTTTTTCTATAAGAACTTTTGTTGCTTCTAAAGATAATCTTGGCAATAAAGAGATTATTAGAAAGTTAATTGATAATAAAAAGTCAAATTTTATTAGGACAGATTATTATTTATAAACTAGCTTAGTTCAACATTATTGGCATAACCAACATAATAATGTTTTCTTCTTTACTATCGATATAGATTGGTGAAATTAACCCAGCTCTGTTTGGAGAAGATAGTTCTATCCTAACTGATTCTGTATCTAAGTTGTTTAGCATTTCATTAATAAATCTTGAATTAAACCCAATTGTAATATCATCACCGTTATAATTACAATTAAGTACTTCCTCTGACTTATTATTAAAATCAACATCTTCGGCACTTATTTTAATAGAGTTCCCTTTAATTTCAAGTTTGATTTGGTGAGTTGATTTACTTGAAAAAATACTGGCTCTTTTGGTCGCTTGTAAAAGTTGACTTCTATCAATTTCAAGAACATTTGGATTTTCTTTTGGAATCACAGCATCATAATTAGGATATTTTCCTTCAATTAATCTACATACAAGTTTATAATTTGAAAATTTAAATATTGCATTTGATGTATTGTAATCTATTTTAACAGAAGATTTATTGTCATCTAAAATATTTTTAAGAACATTTAATGGTTTGTTTGGTACTATAAATTCTAAAGGACTTGACGATTTTACATCGTTTCTAGTGTATTTTACTAATTTATGAGCATCTGTTGCTACAAAACATGATTTCTCTGAATTTATCTGAAAAAATACTCCTGACATAACAGGTCTTAAATCATCATTACCAGATGCAAAAATTGTTGACGAAATAATACTTTGTAATACATTAGATTCAATATTAATGTTTGAAGAATCTTCGACTATAATAGCTTTAGGATATTCATCTCCTGACATGTATGCAATTGCATACTTTCCATTGTTTGAATTAATTTCTATTGTATTGTTATCGTTTATTGAAAATGTAAGCGGTTGTGATGGAAGATTTCTTATGATATCTAACAAAAGTTTAGCTGGAATTGCAATTTTTGATGTTATAGTAGACTCTATATTAATATTAGAAGATAGTGTAGTTTCTAGATCTGATGATGTTATGTTTAAGTTGTTTTCATCTATATCAAACAAAAAATTATCAAGTATAGGTAAAGTATTGTTTGTATTTAGTATTGAACTTAAAACTTGTAAATTCTTTAATAATTCAGAGCTGGAAACTATAAACTTCATCTTCTAAAGATATTTTAAAAACTGGATAAAATAAAATTTAATTATCAACATTTATTCAAATATTACTGTTACTGTATCACTGTAATTTAAGCCAAAAAGAGTATGTGCTGATCCATATGTTTTTGGATTACTTTTATAAATTCCAAGCTCTAATTTTTTAAACTTATTGAATATCGCAATTTTCTTTCCTTCCTCTTCTCTTAAATCCTTCTTAACATCAAAGTTTATTGCATCAGAATAAGATTTGTAAATTTTACTGAATTTAATTCTTCTTGCATGAATTGTATATTTTCTCCCATCCCCAAATTCATCAAAAATTTGTTTATCAATGTTAGTGACAACATTTCCGTAATTATCAATATAGATTACTTTTCCTTGTATCTCATTATTTCCAACTAAGTTTATTTGTAATTCATTTAACTCAATTAAGTCATTAATCTGATTTCCTAAAAGATTTATATTACCTCCCCTTTGCAGGTGAGTGGCTGCCTTTACAAATGTTTCTTTCTTAGATTCTTGAAAATCCATTTCAATAATTTTTGTTGGTTTAATTACTGAGGAAATCAAGGGGATGATACCATTATTTGCAGAGATGAAATAATGATCATCTAAAAATACAGTAATCAGGTTTTGCTCTGGATTTTGCTTTGCATCAACATCAATTATATGAACGGATCCTCTTGGAAAAGCATTATATGAGTTCTTAATTGTATATGATGCTTCATATTTATTAAATGGTGAGATGTTATGAGTTATGTCAACAACCAAGCAACTGTTTTTTTGTGAGTATATCATTCCTTTAATTATTGATACACTAGGATCTTTTAACCCGTAATCGGTTGTTAATGTAATTATAGACACAAATAAATTATTCTTAGCATTTAATTTTATAAATTTACTTAAATAGTTTTTGAAAGAAATTTTTTTGGAAAAATTTGAATACTTTATCAAAGAAATTCATCCTTCTGAGTTCTTCAATTCAGAGTTAGAAATTCTTTTAAACCTTAAAAAAAAATTTAAAGATTTAAACTTTAATGAAAGAGGTGATAAACTTCTAATCGAAGGAGATAATAATGCAATTATAAAAGCCTGTGTTATTCTTGATACTCTAGTATATTTTATTAAAAAAAATGATAACATAAATGAAGCTAGTATTCTTGACATACTCAATGGTAAAGGGGATAAATTATTACAATCAGAAAATGGTAGAGTAATTTTATATGGTGTCAATAAGAAGAAAATAAAAGCTCATACTTTAAACCAAATTAAACTTGTTGAATCTTTTGATAAAAATGATATGGTTTTTGCGGTCGGTCCTGCAGGAACTGGAAAAACATATACAGGTATAGCTATAGCTGTAAAAGCTTTAAAGTCAAAAACAGTAAAACGTATCATTCTAACAAGACCAGCTGTTGAGGCTGGTGAAAACTTAGGGTTTCTTCCGGGAGATTTAAAAGATAAATTAGATCCGTATATGCAACCTTTATATGATGCACTAAAAGAAATGATTCCAACAGAAAAATTAGAGGATTATATTAAAAGAGGAATTATTGAAATTGCTCCTTTAGCATACATGAGAGGTAGAACATTAGATAATGCATTTGTAATTCTAGATGAGGGACAAAACACTACCCACAATCAAATGAAAATGTTCCTGACAAGAATGGGTAAAAATGCTAAATTCATGATCACTGGGGATCCTGGTCAAATAGATTTACCAAGATCGTCAATATCAGGATTAAAAGAAGCAAATTTAATACTTCAAAACATTGAGGGTATAGATATCGTGTATTTAGATGATAAAGACGTTATTAGACATAAAGTTGTAAAGAAAATCATCGACGCTTATAAGAAAACTGAACATGCTAATTAATTATGAATACAATAACTAAATCAGATTTTCAGTTTAAAAATCAAATTTCTAAATACGAAGGAAAAGTTAGAGATGTTTATTTTTTAGAAGATGACATTCTATTAATGATTGTCTCTGACAGAATATCTGCTTTTGATGTTGTAATGCCGGTCGGAATTACTTATAAGGGGCAGATACTAAATCAAATTGCTTTCGAAATGCTTAAGTCAACTGAGGATATTATTGATAATTGGATTATTGATTCTCCTGACCCGAATGTAACTCTTGGAAAGAAATGTACTCAAATTAAAGTTGAAATGGTTGTTAGAGGTTATTTGTCTGGACACTCTTACAGATTCTATAACTCTGGAAAAAGAGATTTATGTGGAAATAAATTACCAGACAATTTGAAAGAAAATGATAAATTTCCATCACCTATTATAACACCAACAACTAAAGCCGACAGAGGATTTCATGATGAAGATATTTCTCCAAAATCTATTATTGAAAGAAAAATTTTATCTAAAGAAGATTATGATTTTTTACACCAAAAATCTTTGGAGCTATTTGAAAGAGGTTCTGAAATAGCTGACAAAAATGGACTAATCTTAGTTGATACTAAATATGAGTTTGGATATGATAATTCCGGAAATATAGTTTTAATCGATGAAATTCATACTCCTGATTCATCTAGGTATTTTTATAAAGATACATATGAAGAACTTCAACTATCGGAAAAAAATCAAAGACAGTTGTCTAAAGAATTTTTCAGAGAATGGTTAATGAAAAACAACTTTCAGGGTATGGAGGGTCAAACTATTCCAAAAATAGATTCTGAAGTCGTAAAGATGGTATCCAGTAGATATATTGAGTTATATGAAAAACTTCTTGGGAAAAAGTTTTTGGCACCAAAAAATCAAAATATAAATGAGAGAATTTTATCAAATCTTAAGGATTTTATTTAATTCTAAAATAATTTTTTCACAACTTAAGCTTGAATCATACCAAAATTTTTTTCCTTTTGAATTTCTTAGCCATGTAAGTTGCCTTTTTGCAAACCTTCGTGTATTTTTTTTTATGTTATCAACAGATTCATTTAAAGATAAATCATTGTCTAAATACTTAAATAGTTCTTTATATCCGACTGTATTAAGTGTTCCTAAACTTTTGTAATCATACAATTTTTTTACTTCATCTAATAATCCTTTTTCAATCATTAAATCAACTCTAGTATTTATTCTTTCATAAAGCACATTTCTATTGCAATCTAGAGTGATCTGAACATGATTATACATTTCTTTTTGTTTGTTGTGTAAAAAATTAGAAAATTTTTCTCCAGTATGTTCAATTACCTCAAGTGCTCTAATAACTCTTCTATGATTTTTATTGTCTATTTTGTTATAATATTTGATGTCTTTTTCTTTTAAAATATTTGACATAAAATCTATTCCTTTTTTTAGATATAAATTATTTAAATCTTCTCTGACGGATATTGGAATATTTGGAATTTCATCTAGACCATATATTACAGAATCCAAGAAAAGAAAAGAGCCACCAACTAAAACAATTATATTATTTTTTTTAAATAATTTTTCAATAAGACTTTTTGATTCATTTGAAAAATCTTTTACTGTGAATTTATCATGTATTGATTTATTTTGTATGAAATGATGTTTAACGCTTGCCAGTTGTTCAAAATCAGGAACAGCTGTTCCAATAGTCATTTCTTTATAAAATTGTCTAGAATCAAATGAAATTATTTCTGAATTAAAGTTTTTAGCAATTTCTATTGAAAGATTTGTTTTTCCTATTGCAGTAGGCCCAGTAACACTAATTAAATAGTTTTTATTGTTCATTTAATATTTTAAACAATTCAAATGTTGCTTTAGCATCATCATATGCTCTGTGATGGTTTTTTAATTCAATATTAAAATGTTCACATAGTGAGTTAAGTTTATATGATTTTAAGTCTGGATATTTATTTTTGAATTTTGAAAAAGTACAAAAGGTTTCATTTTTTATTTCAACCTCAATTTTTTTAAATTCATTATTCAAAACTCTATAATCATATTGAACATCATGACCAACAATTATTGTGTTAGAAATCATTTGTTTAATTCTCTTTGAAAAATGAGCAAATTCCTTTTTACTCTTTAAATCTTTATTTTTAATTCCAGTTAATTTCTCAACATAAAAATCAACTTTTTTTCTTGGATTTATTAATTGGTCAAAAGTATCAAATATCTTCTGTCCATCAGTTTTAATAATCCCAATTTCAATAATTCTTTCTTTGTTAAATTTACCTCCAGTTGTTTCTATATCTATTATTGAATACATATTAATTTCTTCCCCCAAAAATTAAACTTCCAACTCTAATCATATTTGAATTATTTTCAATTGCCAGTTTATAATCTCCACTCATTCCGAGTGACAGATATTTAAAATTGAATATATCTTTACTTTTTTGGTAAAAGTTTGAAATTTCAATGAATTCACTTTCATTTTTTCTTGTATCTAATGATCCCATTCCCATTAAGCCGATGATTTTAATATTTTGTTGCTTATGATTGTTTAATATATTTCGAGTTTCATTGAAAGATAAGCCGCTTTTAGTCTCATCATTTGAAATTTTTATCTGAAGAAGTACGTTAATTACTCTTTGATTTTTTTTTGCTTGTTTTTCTATCTCCAAAAGAAGTTTATATGAATCAACAGAGTGAATTAGATGAATAAATGGTGCTATAAACTTAACTTTATTTCTTTGTAACTTCCCAATCATATGCCATCTAATATCTTTTGGTAAATCATTGTTTTTTATAATTAATTCCTGAACCCGATTTTCTCCAAAATCTTTATGGTTTTTGTTGTAAACTTCTAAGATTTCCTTATTTGATTTTCTTTTTGAAACAGCTACAACTGTTATGTTTTCTGGAATTTGATTTTTTAATTTATCAATCTTCATTTTGATCGTTGATGATATTCAAAATTTCAATAGCAATTTTTAAAGCATTAAAGCCTTTTTCAAATGAAACAATAGGATTTTGATTATTTATTATAGAATTATAAAAATCAAGATGTTCCTCTTGAATTGAATTAACTTTTTTATTCTCAAAATTATTAATCTCAATTTCTTTGGTATTACCTTCTGAATCATTTATTATCATGGCATACTTATTTTTTTTATCATGATCTTTAATTCTTATAAGCTCGCTCATGCCTGAATCAAAATCTATTGATATGTATGAATCTGATTGAAAAATTCTCATTTTCCTCATTTTCTTTAATGATAATCTACTAGCAGTTAGATTGGCAACACAACCATTTTCAAATTCTATCCTGGCATTAGATATGTCTGGTGAATTACTAACAATTTTTGTTCCATTAGCAGAAATTTTTTTTACTCTTGAGTTAACAATAGACAAAACTATATCAATATCATGAATCATTAAATCTAGAACTACCGAAACATCAGT
>CEPL01133238.1_pt1 | contig 19890 bp, 13 predicted proteins | sample 530541 | NCBI WGS metagenome assembly CEPL01 (sample SAMEA2620339, study PRJEB7988) | marine metagenome | biome: marine biome (ENVO:00000447); feature: surface water layer (ENVO:00002042); material: "saline water (ENVO:00002010), including plankton (ENVO:xxxxxxxx)" | depth 5 m
AAATGATGTAAAATTTAGAAACGAGTGGTCTAATTATACCAACTGGCCTTATAATTATTTACCTGTAAATATTTCTTTGGCAAGTGTAGATTTACCACCAGATGTAACTTTATTTGATTTATCTTATGGTGCGGGTCTTCATCCTACATTAGGTGAAGATAATGTTAATTCAGGTATAACTATTACTGGAGATTTCCAAACGGTAAATAGAAAAGAAATTTTAGAAAGTTTTGGAATTTTATTAAATGGTGAATATCGTGAAAACATGTTTAATAGGGGTATTTATGATTATATTGAAAAATACACAAGAACATCTGGTAATGCTAAGGAAGGAATATATTGCTATAATTTCTGTTTAAATACTGACCCATATGAATACCAACCTTCAGGTGCATTAAATATGAATAAATTTAAAAATATTGAATTGGAGGTAAACACATACATACCAACCATAGATATGTCAAATTCAGAATTAAATATTATTTGTGATTTATCAGGAAATCCTGTTGGAATTAGAAAATCTAATTTTCAACTTTATGATTACAATTACAACTTGACTTTATTTGAAGAAAGATATAACGTATTATCCTTTATTGGAGGAAATTGCGGAATGCTTTATTCAAGGTAATTAGGAATTTAATTCAAATTATTATAAAGTAGTTATATATTATAATAATTAATGGAAAATATAGAGGAACATAAATCAAAAGAGGAAACCTTTAGAACAGATAATAAAAAAATAAATGAAACCTTTCAAACCGCTCATATAAAACAAAAAATAAAAAAAGTAAAGAAAAGAAAGGTTAAACGAAATTTTAAAAATATAGAAGAGTTTGATACTTTGGATAATAACGATAATGAAGAAGAAAAAGAAGAAGATAAAGAAGAAGAAAAAATAGAAGTTGAAGATAAAAAACCTATTACCATTTCCACTTTTGTGAATACCTTTTTTGATAGTTTTTACAAAGCATTATTTAAAGAAAAAATGAAGGAAGGAGTAAAATTTGAACGTGATGATTACGAAGGATACGATACCGTAAAAGAGGGTGCACGTTCAGCTTTTGACCCAAGGGCTTGGCTTATTATGTTCATAGAGTCATTATATGCAAAAGCCAGCTGGTTAGCAAATTTTATTTCAACAACATTACTAACAGTTATGGTTAAAAATAAATATACAACAAATGATTTGGCTGTAACAAGGGAAAATATAGTTTGGATTTTATCTGTAATTGTTGCTTCTTTTGCTGTATTTAATTGGTATTATATTTTATTTTATGCTAAAGACCAAGGTATTCCGCTTTTTAAAATAACTCGTGATATGCTTTGGAAAGCTACAGTTCCAAGTGATAATCCTAATGATTCAGATGTCCTTCCTATGTTTGCAAAATTTGCTTTTTGGTTGTTTGAATTTGCTCTCGCATTTTTTGAGTATTTTAATGATTTCGTCATATTACTTTTTCCAAAAGTCTTATCTTTCTTTTTTGATGGACGAGCTTGCTTTGTTATTACATTTGTGCTATTAATTTTCGCATTTAAAGAATTTGCGGTTGCTTTTAAAGATTTTATGATTGGATTGTTAAGCAACGTTCAAGATAACAGAATGATTAATATTATGTATGGATTATTAGTTATTATGTTTATTATTTCTGTTACCTCTTTACGTTTTACTGGTGATATCCAGGCAGACATTCAATATGGAATGGATTATATAGGAAGTTTTTTAAATCCTATAGTTGCAATTATTAAATTAATTATACGTTTTATGATTATTATGGTAATTAGTGTTCCTATGGGTGGTGTCGCTATTGGTATCTTATTTTTATATTATTCATTCTTTGGCATAGCTCATTATGAAGAAGATGGATTTGCAGCAGTTCCACAAGTTATGCAAGATATTGTAGAACACGCAAAACAAAAAGATAGTTTATATGGTAGAACAAAATATTGTAGGTCAAATGGATTTTACAGATTTATTTTGTTTATAATTACAATATTAAAAGTTTTATTTCAAGCTGCCTTTGTTTTTGCAACTCCTCTTGCACTTGCTATATTGTTTTATATTGGCGGAGGTAAGAGCTACGAATTTTTATCCTCAACTCAAACTATGCTTGGAAAGCAACCACTAAATATAGCTATGGCTATTCTTTTTATTATTGCTGGAGTAATTAGCACATTAATGGTTGCTTTTAATATATTTGACCAGAAAACATTAATTATGAGTGGTTTCTTAAAGAAAGTAGTGCCTTCTATATTTAGTGATCCTGAAGAAGAAATAGAAGAACCTGATTATAAATATCCAGATGCTTATAAAGCATATGTTAGAGACCAGAAAAGTGCTGGTTCATTAATAGAATCCTTTAATAAAATCTATGCAAGTGAAATTCAAGAAGAAGAAGATACAGAAACAAATCAAGAAAATGAACAGTAAACTTTAACTAATTCGTTGAAATATACTTAAATATTTTTAATTATATTATAGAAATGAAAACAGATTATCCATTAGTGTCTGTATGCACACCAACATACAATAGACGACCATTTATACCAATAATGTTTGAATGCTTTCGTAACCAAGATTATCCAAAAAATAGAATTGAATGGATTATTGTTGACGATGGATCAGATAAAATTGAAGATTTGGTTTTAACTTCTGATATTCAACAAATTAGATATTTTAAAATAGACAAAAAACTTTCTTTAGGAGCAAAAAGAAATTATATGCATTCAAAAGTAAATGGGGATTTTGTTGTGTATATGGATGATGACGATTATTATCCACCTGAAAGAATAAGCCATTCAATTGAAACTCTTCAAAAAAATCCTAATGCACTCTGTGCGGGAGCAAGTGAAATTTATATTTTCTTCAAACATAAACAAGAAATGATACAGTGTGGTCCATATGGACCTAATCACGCAACTGCAGGAACTTTTGCATTTCGTAAAGAATTATTAAAACACTGTAAATACGAAGAACACGCTGCTATTGCAGAAGAAAGAGCTTTTTTAAAAGATTATACTATTCCTTTCGCTCAAATGGACCCTTTAAAAACCATTTTAGTATTTTCCCACGAACATAATACCTTTGACAAAAGAAAAATGTATGATAACGCACACCCTCAATTTTTTAAACCCTCTGACAAGACTGTAAATAGTTTTATTAGAAAAGATAACGAACAAAATATCAAAGATTTCTTTTTAAGAGATATTGATGAAAAACTAAAAGTTTATGAACCCGGAGAGCCTAAAAATAAACCAGATGTATTGGAACAAATTAAAGAAATAGAAAATAAAAGAGAGGTTATGATAAAAGAAGAAATGGAGAAACAAAAGAAAAATGCTCCTATTATGATACAGCAGCCAGGAAAAGAACCAAAGCAACTCACAAGTCAGGAAGTTGTTTCTATCATGCAAAATCAGTTGCAAGATCTACAAAAACTCAATAATGAGAAGCAACATTTGGAAATTATGGTAAAAAACTTACAGGAACAACTTATGAAAAAGACAAAGGAACTAAAGGAATCAAAGGACACAATCAAAAATTTAGAAAAGAAACTACAAGAAGACAGTAAAAAAGAAACATTTACAAGAATACCTATAGAAATTGTTGACGATAGCCCTACTGTTTTTTCTAAAAGTTCTCCTGAAGTATCCGTTCAAATACAAGGAGATTAAGACAGAATAAAAGCATTAATTAAATAAATTTAAACATAATTTATTAGAAAGATTATGTTTTGTTGTTTTATAAAAAAATCTAATTCCAATATAATGAATACTCCTGAGGAAGTTTTCAAAGATTCTTGTTGGAGTAATTGTCAACCCTTTCAACCTGATTTAAAAATAGGTAAAGTTATTAAAGTTTATGATGGTGACTCTATAACAATAGCTGCCAAACCTTATGAAAATTACCCTATATATAGATTTTCAATAAGATTAAGTGGGATTGATACACCTGAATTAAGAACAAGAAACGAAAATGAAAAGAAACACGCTATTATAGCCAGAGATGCTTTGTCTGAAAAAATATTAGATAAAATTGTTACATTAAAAAACGTAGAAAGTGAAAAATATGGTCGTGTTCTTGCTGACGTTTATTTGGGAGATGAAAATATATGTGAATGGATGGTTGCTAATAATTATGGTGTGCAGTATGGAGGAAAGACGAAAGTAAAACCTAAAGAATGGTTAGAAGATGTTGAGTAATTTAACTTACAATATCTCTTTTATTTATAGTTAATGGTTTAAACCAACTTTGAATGTTATATTCACCTTGGTTAATAAATAATACCTTACCTTCAATTACCTCAGGTAATTCTTTTAATGGTTTTTGAACCCTTGGAACAAAGACACACTTTGTAGATTTATAAATGGTGTTGAAAGTGATTTTGTTCTCAAGTTCCATGGTGTTTTTTTTTCAATTGTATTATAAATACTATTGAAATCAATTTTTTTTACATATTAAAGGATTAATCTTCTATATCTTCTGCATCTTTTTTTATGTTTTTATCCAAATATCTATACATCCTTTTAATATCCAATTTGCTAATATTATAATTTTCAAATAATTCTTCTAATTCTAATAATATTTCTTGATTAATTGAAATGTCTTCATCGTAGTATAATCTTAATTCTTGAAAAAAGGAAATAACGTCTTTTTTTTCCATTTCTAATTCTTGACATAAGGAGTAAATAAATAACATATTATTATACTCTGTTGAATATTTTGTTAAGACTTTGGTAAATCTAACCTCTTCTGGATTATATTTATTTGTATTTTCAGGAAAGTTTTCGTGATAAATTTTATTATTATAGAATGTTTTTATAAGAGAGCTCATTTCATTAAACTGCCATATTTGATTTTGAAAGGTAATCCTATCAATATAGTCTGCAAAACAAGTTTGTTTCAAAATTTTGTTATAAACTGGAATTACTTTTTGTAAATCATATTTTGAAAAGGTATCTACTATATTTTCATGCCATAATAGTGCTATGATTGTTCTATCAGTTTCGTTTATTATTTTATTATGTTTTTCCAAAGGAAATAAATTATTAATTAACATTTGTGTTGTATTTTTCGCATCATCATTAAAATTTTTTAATTGAAGCATATTTAAAATAGACTCATCAAAAGAATTATTTTTTGTTTTTAATAGGTCAAATACAGAATGTAATTTTCTTAAGTCTCCTTTTGCATAATTTAAAAGGGGGTTTTGATATTCATCATTTAAACTTGGATAGGAAATAGATATGATTTCTTTCATTTGTTCCCTTGTTGGTGTTTTTAATTCATAAACATTACAAACTTTCATCAATTCTTTTATTTTTTTATCTATGTAATAATTTCCAATACAAATAATTGGATTTTTTGTCATATTTTCTGCTTTTTGTTTCTTCGTTTTCTTTTGACGAATAATCTTTATTAATGCATTTATTCCTCCTTTATCTCCATTATTCATTCCATCTATTTCATCCATAATAATTGCAATTTTTTTATCTTTTTTATTTAACATATCTAATACATTACGGTTTGAAATATTATTACTTGTGATTGTCTCAATTAACGCTTTATTTCTAACATCTCCTGCGTCATAATTAATAATATCATAATTCATTTCTTGTAAAATTCTTTTTATAAAATATGTTTTACCAGTTCCAGACGAACCGTATATATACAATCCTTTTTTAAATAATAAGTTGTCTGTTTGTCCTTGAAAATCTCGCAAAAATTGTTTTATTTCATTTTCTATGTGTTGTCTTTGTAAAATAATATTATAATCCATACTTTCTATAACATTATTTATTTATATTTTCTTTCAAACGAATTATTTAGAAAATGCGCTGAAATCAGCAGTTATTGGACGATATACACTTTCCTCTTCTTTATAAGGCAATTGACCGTAACGAGAATACATATCATATTTGATATCGCTTGGTTGTGTTAGCTCTTTATTTGAATCAGGTTCTGCAGGCTTTGTTGTGTTATCTGCCTTTTCTGAAGCTTTTACATCTGTAGGATTTGTTGATAATACGTTTCCTATAAATTTACCTGTGCTTGATGCAGCATCACTAATTATACCTCCTGCTCCTTTTGCCGCATCTCCTACTAATTCTACACCTGGTTCAGCCAAATCTTTTACACCAGAACCTACGGATTTTGCCACATCAACTGTGGTATCAACTCCTTTTTCTACTAGGTCACCTGCAGTATCAATTGTTTTTTCTCCTACATTTCCTGCGACTTGAACGGTATTAGAAATGGGATCTCCAGATGTATTATTAACTAGAGAATTTCCCTTATTTGACATGGTTCCAGAACCTCCGTTACCTCCACAGCTTCCACATACTCCACTTGAACTATCACATTTGGGACAAGAAGGACAAGCAGGACATACAGGTGGAACTATTTGTGTTTTTAATAAGTAATCATCCATATCATTAGGACAACTTGAACCAGTATTTGAATCAGTAACTACACCTGATGTAACAGATACTGTATTTGTTGTTCCTGTATTTGTATTTAAATTATTTGCATCTCCTGTTGTTAATGTAGATGAAGGATTGGTAGTCTGGTCTCCATAATCCACACCTCTGGTTGTAAATCTTTTTACATTTTTCAAATCGTATTGACTTGTGTTAATATCTTTTAATCCGATTAAAGCAATCATAGATGTAGTTCCAGAAGGAACATAGACAACCAGTAACTGACCACAAGCATCAACAGCTGTAATAGTTGTATATGAAGTATTTACTAAAGTATCTGTTCCATCATAAACATTTGAAACAGTTCCAGATACAGCTAATTGTTCTGTTGTTCTATCTCTCTTATACACATTCATTTTCTTATCATTTCCATCTCCTTGGAAAATAACTAAATTTCCATTTGACATATCAAAATTGACATATTTACTTAATTGGAAAATCTTTCTTGTATTGCTATAATCAGTATTTAATACCTCTGTATTATTGTTAGCATCTGTATCATTTACATAAGAAGTTAATTCAGCTAATTGCGTATCATCATAGCTTGAACCAGTTTTAAATTCATAATTATTTGCTGTATTTCCAGAACCAAACATAAAATTAGCAATTTGTTTTTTTTCTGTTGTATTCAACAAATGAATATGTGTTGTATGAAGATAAGGAATATAGAATGCGGTATATTTATCAGTATTATCACTCTTTGTTTCGTATGTCTTAGAATTCATAGATTTTTGAGTAATATTTCCTCCAGTTGGAATTACGTTCTCACTCGTAGAAACTGTATAAGTTGTGCTGCTTGCACCAATTCTAGGAGAAATAGTAATTTTACTTATTGTATTTCCATTTAAATCTACATTTCCTGTATATGCCGTAGAATCAACTTCAATTAAATTTGCATTATATTTATCGAAAAATAGATTATCATGTAACTTTATTGTTGGTTTACTGGTTGAATATTGAGGAATAATAACATCTACTAAACTATTTTGATTCTGTGCAAATGTTACAAACCCTTCTCTGGGGGCACAGAATATTACAGCAACGATAAATAATAATAACAATATGAAGATTATAAATGATGATGGGATATTCATAGCTTATAATATATAGAAGCAAAAAAATTGAAAATTAATCTAATTTATTATATACAGAAATGTCTGAATTAGATAGAAATCCATACCCTACATATAAGTATCAAATTTGTCTTGATGAAGTAGGAAGAGGCTGTTTGTTTGGTGATGTTTTTATCGCTTGTGTTATTTTACCTAAAGAACCCGCAGAATTTGATGGTTCTAATATAAAAGACAGCAAAAAATTCTCTTCCAAGAAAAAATTAAAAGAAGTTGCCAATTATATAAAACAAAATGCTTTATATTATCACATTTGTTCTGTTGATGCAAAAGAAATAGATAAAATTAATATATTGAAAGCAGTAATGAAAGGTATGCACTCTTGTATTACTGCTATTATTGATGAAATTAAAAAAACAGAACAAGTTACGATAGATGATTTTATTGCTATTGTTGATGGAAATTATTTTACTCCTTATGTAAAATATGATGAAACAAATGATTCCTTTACTGAATTAGACCATAAAACTATTGAAAAAGGAGATGGGAAAATTATGGGAATTGCTGCTGCAAGTATTATTGCCAAAGATGCTAGAGACACATATATTCATGAATTATGTGAAACATATCCTGAACTTGTTGAAAAATATAATTTACAAAAGAATGTTGGTTATGCCACAAAAGCACATCGTGAAGGAATACAAACCCACGGTGTTTGTCAGTGGCATAGAAAGAGTTTTGGTATTTGTAAAGAGGCTGAACTATACACTATTTCTTAATAAACTTTGTAATCTTGGAAAAAATGCCATTTTTCCTAATAATTTATCCTTTTCTTTTTTTATAAATTCAATTCGTTGTGACCACCAATCTTCTTCTATTGCTGTTTTTATTATTTGATATGACTTTTCAAAATCATTCATATCTAACATTACAAACGCTTTATTATCAATATATTCATCAACATTAGGACATCCATAATAAAATACTAAACTCTCACATAAAATTGGTTCCCATAACTTTTCTGTAATGAAGTTCTCTTCATAATTATTTTCAACCATAAAATAATATTTATAGGGAATGATTCCATCACCCTTTTGACTACTTGACATTTCTTTTTGATAATTCTGAAAACCCATATTGGAAACATTTCCATAAATATGCATAGGTATATCTCCTTTTCCTTCTAAAAAGCGCAAGAAATCTATTCTTGCAATATGACCCTCATCAAAGTATTTATTACTTGTTACACACGACAATACAGATTGTTTTTCGTATTTTAAATGTTCTAATTCTTTTAATTTAAGGTTCATTTGCCAAAACACATTATTATATGTATTTGATTTTCTGCCAACGACTCCTAAAAAGTCATTTGGATTAGGTTCCGCCCATATACCCCAAGTTTTCACACCCCAATTTTTTTGTTTATCATTTACCCATGGTTCCATTTGAAAAACTATCGTTTTCTTTTTATCAAAATAATCATTCGTGCAAGGATGATTAATAATTACATAATAATCTATATCTTCGTTTTCCCAAGTAATTTCAATATTTTTCCAAGTATAGTTCTCTTCGCACATATTTTTCCATTCATTACAAAGGTCCTTTGAAGTGCACCAATTACATAACATTTTTACTCTTAATTTTTCATATCTTTCTTTTGGATATAATTCTTCATAATGGTTTACTAATGAATGATGTAAACATTTAAACTTATGGTCTGGATTCGTTAATATCCACCATTCTGCATCGTGTCTTATATTTGATTTAATTGTATCTAATGTCTGAATATAATTTGTATTTGCCATCCAATAATTACCACTAAAATGAGGCTTTATAGTTGGAGAAACACAATAATTACATCCTACTGCGTCATAAGTTTTTAAATCCTCTATGCAACTCTTATGTCTCTTAACCAAAAAATAAAGCATTAAATCAACCCAATTTTGTATATATTCACTATTTTCACGTAATATACCCTTTGTATGCACGTATAATATTTGACTATTTGGATTTAATAAACTGAAATAGTATATCAAGTTGATTGTTTTTAATTCATATAAACCAACATTATTTGAATAGGGCACAACAACTATATTTTCATATTGTTTATATGCATTTACATCCAAAGTGTCTCCAACATTTATAATAAAAATTTTTTTATATGTTTCCAAACTACCATATTCTTTTAATTTATCAAGTAATCTATCAAGTATGGATAGACCATATTTGCTTATATGACAACTATGTATAAAACAAAATACACCTTCACCATAATTAGCTAAAACCTTTTCTATATTTTTTGGTGGATTTGTTATTTCATATCCCAAATTATTTAAATAAGACCTCTTTACATAAATGCCATCATTTTCTGTGAAATAAGGTGATTCTTGCAAATACATTATATTTGATTTTGTAAAACCTAAAGTATTAAAACCAGCGATTGTATCATTTTTCATTATACTATACTTTTTTCTTACAAATGGGTCTTGATTCATATTTACATCAAATCCAAATTGGTCCATTTTTGGAAAATATACATAATCTTTATCATCTTCTCTTTCTACATCAAATTTACTAAAATCAAAACCTTCGTATATATTTTGAATATCACTATCTATATGTTTACCATTTTCATTCCAATCTGAGAAAGCTAATTGCGGAACACATTCAACACTTGATAACTCATTAATTATTAAATTTAAATAATCAATACCGTGTTGTATTCCATTTTGTTCTATATATGACAATAACTTTCTTGCTCCTGTTTTATTTATTGTATAAGCAAAATAACCACCTATATATAAATCTTTATTTAACCATTTTATATTTACTGTATCATTCTCTACATTATATTCCGTTTCTACTTGTTTTCTTTTTTCTGAAAACATATGATATCCCAAAAACATAAATTCTTGCTTATGCATTTCCGGTTTTAACTGAAAAAATTTATCATAAAAATTACTACACAATTCTATATCGTCTTCCAATATTACATAAAATTCATTTTGTGTGTCTTCTACTAATTGTTTCCACAAATTATAATGAGATAATGCACAACCTATCACTCCTTTGCGGTTACCAAAATCATTCTTATAAAACAATCCAGCTAATTCTTCATTTGCTTCAAGTTCTGCACCATTTGTTCCAGTTACAAAATTATAACGAGTTATGTTATGCTTGGTAAGTAACTTTGTCATATTTTCTTTTCGGTCCTTGCGTTTTTCCAAATTAATTATTTTTATATATGGATTTAATTTATCAAATTGGTCTTCATCATTTAAAGAATAAGCATTTTTAGTTTGACTTGAATTTTCTGTTGTTAATTTACCAATATGTAAATTTGTAATTTCATTTAAAAACGAACTTTTATAACCTTTATTGGTATATTTTCTTGCATAATCCATTTCAAAGAATTGATTTTCACTATCAAAATTACCTAAGTCTAAAATTGCATCTGCTTTAATTATTGAAGGACGGAAACTAAAATGAGGCCAATAATGACAATTACCATAAGGAAATAGACCTGCTTTATTTTCGTGTAATACTATATTATTTACATTTGTTGAAACAGAACCACTAATAGAATAGTCTTTTATTACTTCAGCATAATTCCTATTAAATAACAATTGATTTATATTTTTATCGTCCAAGCTCTCAAAATCAGTTATTATTTTTTTCAAATCAATTTCCTTAAAAAATAGAAAGTCATCTTCCATATGTATCCAGTATTTAGGCTTTAACGTCATTAACTTATTATAAATAAGATTCATGCTTTGTCTATGACCTTTTTCTTTAAATTCCTTGAAATAGAAATCCATCCAAGGAAAAAGCTCTTGCATTTCATCTCTATCTTTTTGAGAAGAATTATCATCTACACAAAACCAATAATCAATACTTTCTATATTTTTCATTTGATTAATTAAACTATAAACAGTTTGTTTAAATAAATCTAACCTTTTACAAGTGGTAAATGTCAATATTATTTCAGGATTTTCTTTATTTTTATGAGTAAATGAAGAAGGATAAATTAGTTCATTTTTTAATTTAAAATAAATATTTTCCCAAAGCTCCAAGTATTCATCAATACTTTGTCCGTTACTAGTTTTTTCTATGAGTAAATTATTTAAACTATTGAATAAAGAAAAAGAATTGTCTTGATAAATATACAATTTATAAAAGTTCAAATTTTTATAGACTTGTTCCAATAAGTTTTTTTCTAACCTGTTGTTCTCAATAATCTTTTTTGAAACATGATAACCTTCTTCAGATTTGTTTATATAAAAGGCGCTGATTGTAAAGTAATATTCCAAGTTGTCATTATATAAATCAGAGAACATAAATAATTTATTTTTTGTGTTAAGTCTATAATTCTTATAAGTATTATATAAAGAATATACTAATGAATGCAAACCATTATTACTTGCTAATTCACAAGCTTTAACAATACCTTCAATACGTTCACTATCATATTCTATTGATTTTAAATAGTGTTTTAAACGATATAATAAATCTGGATGTAAGTCACCAATCATAATACAACTGTAAAACTTCTCTTGATTCCAATTATTTAAATTAATTACTCTTGTATACCAATCAATAGCTACGTTTCTATATTCCTCACCAGCGTCTTTAAAACTTTGTGCTGCATAAAATGCATATCTACAAGCCAACGCATGGTCACTTTCAAATACATCATTATAAGCTTTCTCAAGTATTTTTCCATCTTTTATGTATTTTTCAGGGTCTTTACTACGATTTCCAGATTTACCAGAAACCAGAAAGTAATCTCCTTCTATAACTGATTCATTTGTGCTAATTTCATTAGTAGCCAAATACTCATGTAAAACTCCAATAAATTTCCAACTTTTTCTATTATTAACTAATAATGGTCTGTAATAAGTGAAACTATCACCAAATTTTAAATTATATTTATCATAAGTAAGTTTTTCTGGAATATTTATATTTCCAACAATTTCATCATCTGCATCAAATATCAACAAATACTCTGATTTACCATAAGCTGCTTGTAAAGCTAATGTTCTGTTTGTTCCAAAATCGCTCCAAGTATGGTCGTAAAACTCACCCTGTATATGAAATTTGTCAAATGTATTTTTCATAATTTCCTTAGTATTGTCAGAAGAACCTGTATCGCAAATTACGTAATAATCAAAGTTTATTTTACTTAAAAGACTTGTTAATCGCTCTTCAATAATGTGAGCTTCGTCTTTTACAATCATATTCAAACATAGTTTAGGAAGACTAACCATTAAGTATAAATAAATCTTTATTTTAAACTTTTTTTATCATTATATATTAATTTATAATGTCATTTACAAGATTTCATGATGATAAACACAGAGTAAAAAAACAAGTAGAAGAATCCATCTATGCTGGTGATTATTTTATTAATACACCAGGACCTGGTGTTAACTTACCTTATATGGAAGACCCACATATCCGTCTTCAAAAATGGGGAGCAAATTTAAGAAACAACTCAACAAATATTGAAAATGATTTAAGAGGTATTACAAGACCATTAAATCGTGATGAATTGAGCAAAGAATACAAACGCACAGAGCCTGTTTCAGAATTGATGAGCTATCAAAATGTATCTCCTTATACAGATGAGTCTAGAGCCTCTCACCCAGCATGGATGTATAAAGATTTAGAACAAAAAAGATGGGAACACCCAATATTAAATCCTCAAAATAATTGGGAAACACCTTTTGACTCTAACATACAATCAAGAATTTTAGAAAAAGATTTACACAGACCTTCAATACCTTTAGTTGATAATGTAAATAAATTTTATCTCGGAAACGAAAGTGTTTGTATTGGAGGTGGAAACGAAAAAGTCTGCCCCGGAACTTTATATGAAAATAAAATTCAGTAAGTTTTTATAATTTATTATAACTATATAATATATTATTAGAAATGGAAATTGCTATACCAGGTGTTGCTCTCGGATTATTATATATTGCTTCTAATCAAAATAAAAAAAGTGAAGGATTTAGTGATTATAATGGTTTACCTAATACAAATATTCCTGATAAAAATTATCCTGATGAAAAAATTAATTTTTCGGAACTTGATAATACAGCAGAATTAACCACCTTGAATAAATATGATGGTGCTGGAGGTGCATATACAGATAAATATTTTCAACCTAATATGGACTCTAATAAAAATCAAGTATCAAGTGACCCTAACTTTATGTCTTTGACAGGAGAAAAAGTAGGTGCAAACTATTTTGAACATAATAACATGGTTCCTTATTTTGGAAGTAATTCTATGGAAACAAGTAAAAATTCTAATTCAAATGAAGGTGTTTTAGACAACTATGTCGGTTCTGGTTCTCAAAATATTGAGAAAAAAGAACAAGCTCCCTTATTTGCTCCAAGCGATAATCAACAATATGCTTACGGAGCACCAAATGCAAACGATTTTTATCAATCCCGTGTGAACCCCAGTTCTAAAATGGCAAATGTGAAGCCTTTTCAAGAAGAAATGGTTGGTCCTGGACTTGGTCTCGGTTTTGGAAACCAAGGTTCAGATGGTTTTAACTCCGGAATGATGAGCCGTGATAGCTGGTTACCTAAGAGTGTAGATGAATTACGTGTTGATAACAACCCAAAAGGTGGAGGAAATTTAATCTATGGATATGAAGGTGCCGCAAATAGTCATATTAAAAATATGGGTGATAGAGACCATATGGGTGTTATGGAAAAGCATAGACCTGAAAGAACATTTGAATTGGGCCATGACCGTGTTATGACCACAACTGGTTTAGAAAAAGGACAAACTCTTAGACCCATTACTGTTGAAAAATTCGTAAACCGTCCTGAAACTACAACTAGTTACACAGGTGGTGCTGGATATGCAAACGATAATGGATATATGCCCGGTGAATTTATGGAATCAAAAAGACATCAATTAGGCGAAGTTCCTGTTGGTGTTGCTAATGCAAATGGAAGACAATTTGCCAATACACAAGATTTCGGTATCAAATCTAAAATGGCCTATCCCAATAATCGTAGTTCCAATAAACAAGATAGCTACTTTGGACTTGTAAGTGGTAGTTTAGGTGCTGCTGTAGCTCCTTTATTAGATGTATTAAAACCTTCTAGAAAAGAAAATGTAATTGGAACATTACGTCCATACCAAAATGCTGGAACCTCTGTTCCTCAATCATATATTTTCAATCCTAACGATACACTCACTACCACTCACAGAGAAACTACTGAAGACTCAAAATTCCATTTGAATGTGAATAGAAACCAAAATGGTATGGGTTATTTAACAACAGAAAACCAAGCCTATGATACTAATAGACAAGATACAGGAAATTTCTTTTACGCAGGTAATGCAAGTGCAGGTGCAAGAACAAGAGAAACCACTTCTTATTTTGCCGGATTAAATCAAAGAAATAATGACATTAAAGCAAGCACTATTGATGGACGTTTAGTTCCTGGAAATATGAAACTAAAAAATAATAATCTTAATATTCGTCAAAAGGATAAACAAGATTACTTGAAGAATGAACGCGCAATAGTTGGTGGAAGACCTTCTCAAATTCCTGAGATGGCAACTATGGGAAAACTTGCTGGTTCAGAAAATGCATTATATTCTAATATTAATCTTGACCGCAACAATAAAGACGTAACTGAAATGTTAAAATCAAATCCTTATGTAACTAATTATCAAAATGCTCTATAAATAAATACCATGAATCATTTTATTTATTTATTTTTTTTTGTTTTTTTCATATTTCTTTTTTTTGTATATCTTGATTTACTTTTTACCACTCTTTTTGTTTTATTTTTTTTTCCTCCATTAAATGCTAATTTTCTAGGTTTTTTAAATGGCGAAGGTGTGCTTTTTGTTGATTCATAACCTTGCATTAAATTACTTGGTGATTGGTAAGCGGAAGGTGAATATATCGGACTTCTTCTAGGTGTTCTAGTGATAGGAGTTCTTGCAGTTGGTGTTCTATTTGGAGACCCTATTGTTAAATTGTTAAATCTACCAACAGGAGAAGATGACATCACAGGACTTCGGAATATATCACTTGCAACAAATGAACTTGAACTAGAAGTATTATTTTCTTCATCTTCATCATAATCTCTTCTTTTGGCTTTTCTTTTTTTCTCTTGTGCTTCTCTTTGTGACTTTCTTAAGGCTTTACTCTCTTTATTACTTTGAATAGTATTTTTAATAGTTTCTTTTGTAACTAAACTACCATCTTTATTCTTTATTCTTTCTCCATTTTGATATACTATATTTTCTACATCAACGTTTTCTACATCGATTAAATTATCATCTCCATTAATCATCGCAATCTCAGAATGAAAAAGGCTTTCAGCTATTTCCCAATCATCTTTATGCATTTCTTGCATTCCATATCCAGTATATCCCTGTTCATTTAAAAATTTTGTCATATTTGCATCATTTTTTGGAATAGAACTACGAGTTCTTCCTACTACATCACTAAAAAGAAAAAATTTATTAAAAAGTTGTAACTTATCTTTTTCTTTGAATTTTTCATAAATTGGATGTTCTTCAGTAACCTTATCAATCGCTAATAATATAAGTTCTTTATTTGTTCTATATTTTTTAGGATGTCCATATTGAATAATATCTTTCAATTTTACACCATACCAATTTATACCTTTTAAATTTTTCAAAGGATTATTTATTTGGGAGTCTCCGCGATACAATATTGTTCCAATAGGTAATACATAAACTGGATTTGCGCCATCATCTTCAATTAAAAAATCTTCCAAATTTGTTTCAGGATAATCTATTTCATAAATTTTTTGTGCCATATATATTAATCACTTGAAAATAATCTACATAAATTGATTGCTTCTATATTTTCTTCTTGCCGAGTAAATATTTTTCTTATCATATCTGTATCTCTAAATCGGATAGTATATTGCTGTTGAATATTATTTCGTCCAACTCTTCCCATAGCTTGAATTATCTTCTGTTGTGTCAATTCTTGTAAATCTTTTCCTAAAAAGCCATGACAAAATTGATAATTTGTTCCATAAATATAATCAGAAGAAGCTATAATAATAAACAAACGTTGTTCTTCTGCCAATTGTTTTATAATTTCTACGTAATCCCGATTATTATGAGTTGAAAACAAACCAATTCCAAGCAACAACAATACTTTACAATAATTTTCTACAGGCAAAGCCATAATCTTTTTTGTCATCTCTTCTCCAATATTTGACACATAAGCATTTTCATACACTTCTCCAGTTGGAGTCCATAATTTTTGATGATTGACACTATTTGGAACAAATTTGGAATCTAATGATACATAATATATCTTTTTTCGTAATTTATCTATTTGTGACTGTAATTGCTGTGCCTCTTTATTTAATTTAAAATTGTCACTATTTCCTTTTTTCTTTTTTCCCTCCTCCTCATTTTCATTTGATGACTTTTCCAAAAAGCAAGAGGACCTTTCTAGTTTTGAAATTTCTTCCACTATCGTATTATTACTACTAATTTTCTTCAAAATATTTTCAAATATCTCATTTGGTATTTTGGTATTTTGAATATAAAAGTTTCCTATTTTTTCTACATCATCTGCTAAAAAGATTGTAGGTCCATCTGTTAGTGTAAATGCATCCGAAGTAGTCAGAGATATTCCTGTTGATTGATGATTTTTATTCACATTTCCATAACAACTTTGAGTTCTTTGTAACATTCCACCTGGCTTTTGTGTTGAAACAGCATCTAAACTTTTTGAACGAATCAATTCAGTATTAGCAAGGTCAAACTTCTTTTTCTTATTGGTTTGAAAATAATTATACAAAGTTTGATATTTTTCTGATACAATTTTTCTTAACAAAAAGATATAATATAATTTGATTTCATTCATATTGATTTTTAATATATCTTCTTCAAAATACACATCTATTCCAAATCTTTCATCTATATAGTCATTTTCGTTTATAAAATATATAAAATCTACAATTTCTTGTAAATCAAAATAACGTAATAATGTTTTATTTTTTTCAAGATAATCAGCACATTCTATCAAATCACTATGACTTTCAAATAAATAGTGAGGTAATACACAATATCCTTCTTTATCAAGTAAAGATATACTTTTCTTACAATCAAAACTGGAAATACTATACATTTCTGAATTTTCAGAATAATCCATAAATTTGTTCTTAAAATCTACCTCTATTTCTGATATTTCTTGTTTTTCCGGTAAGGTAGCACAAGATAAAATCATAGTTGGTATTTGATTCTCAGACCAGTTCTTTTTGATAGTATCGTGCAGCACATGACTTCTATAATCCAAAGTAATTGTTGGTTCATCCCAAAATGTGACTAACTGTTCTTTTCTATTAAAAGACAACATATAATGCATACAAGTTATATAAGACTGAACGTCGCATATCATAATCTCTACATTATCGCCTACACTATTATTTACTTTAAAAATTCCACCAGAGTTCCAATCTTTCTTAAAATCTTTCGCTGCAAAATAATGTAGCCTAATATCAGATGCAGTTTTACATCCAAATCCAAATGCTATCTTTTTACCAACCGATATAGCTGACTTAGCCAAAGCCAAACCAATATGTCTAGCTACACAGACAAATATAACCTTATATTGTTTTGTTAAACCAATAGGAGTCAAAGTCTTTCCTGTTCCAGTTGGTGCTGTATACAAAATTAATCTTGATTCATTTAATGGATTATTTTTAATTAACTGATACAATTGTTTTTGATGTGTAAATAATTGTTTATTTTCATATTTTAACAAGTAAGAATTTTTTTCAATAAGCTCCTGTGCGTGTAATACCATTTGTGATACATCAATTTCATCTTTATAATTTTCAATTACAGTATTACAAAATGAAACTACAAATGAATTCAAACTCTCTATTTTCAATTCCAGTAAATGAACCAAAGTATAATAATAATAAATGTATTTGTTCTTATTTTTGTAAAACAATTTTATGATTTGACAAGTTATTTCTACTAACAAAAATTCAAATATTTTATCACGACTGTTCTCAATTGTTGATTTTAAATGTTGAAGACGAATATTATCACCACTTTTTAGAGATTTCAATTCTTTTCCAGCTAACGAACCAGAAATAATATTTGTTATTTTATCTTTTCCATATTTGCTTATGTATTTTTCAATTGTTTCGTTAAAATACGATTTATACAAATAATATTCCATTTCTTCGGTCTTTTCTGTTTTGATAAACTGAAATAAAGAGAGATTTGGGTTCTCGCATATTCCTGGATTATCAAAACCGCGAATTAATAGATTTAAAATATACTTTTCACTTTCGGAAACAGGCTTTTCCAAGCTATCCCACTCTTCTTTGGATAATTTATTCTGAGAAAAATCCATGTTATCTTTACTAATTATTTTAATAAAATATTTTTATTTCAATTTTTTCGTAAGAAATATAAATGTTTCTTCTGTGTTATTAATAATGTTTTCAAATTTATTTAATATACAATTTAACGAAATAGGATTCGAGGATATACTTACTGCAATTAAAGAACAAGAAAAATATATTATTTTAAATACATTATCTCATAACGAGCAAACGGTGTTAATAAAGAGCACAATACCGTCCCAAGAAGAAGAAATATTAATAAACAAAATTATTGATGAACAGAATATGAATAATAAAACTATTATAGTTTATGGTAAAAATACTTGCGACAAAAACATAGAACATAAATACAAAAAATTAAAAAACTGTGGATTCAATAATTTAGCTATTTATCGTGGTGGTCTTTTTGAATGGTTATTACTACAAGAGGTGTATGGATTTAGTAATTTTCCTACTTCCTCAAAACAAATTGATATTTTAAAATATAGACCCCCGAAGACCTTTTTAAAACACTTAATTACTTATTAATTCGTATTTCTTATTTGGTAAAATTGTGATAAAATATATATGAAACACATTTTTACATATATATTTTACATATTATTGGTTACTATTATTATTTATTACTTATATTTTTACACAGAAGTTTTTCAGCAAAATATTCCAAAAATTATTATACAGACATGGAAAACGAATAACGTGCCTGAAAAATATAAATCTTATATTGAAAAATTAAAATCTTTACATCCGGATTACCAATATTTATTTTTTACTGACGAACAGATTGAAACATTTTTAAAAAATAATTATCCGTCCTATTATGAAACCTATAAAAAACTACCGTTAATTATTCAAAAAATAGATTTCTTTCGCTATATTGCTGTTTACCACTATGGTGGATTTTACTTGGATTTAGATATGCAGTGTCAAAATAGTTTTGATGAAATATTAAA
>CEPL01132883.1_pt1 | contig 19317 bp, 21 predicted proteins | sample 530541 | NCBI WGS metagenome assembly CEPL01 (sample SAMEA2620339, study PRJEB7988) | marine metagenome | biome: marine biome (ENVO:00000447); feature: surface water layer (ENVO:00002042); material: "saline water (ENVO:00002010), including plankton (ENVO:xxxxxxxx)" | depth 5 m
ATGGACTCATGAGCATGGACCACGTGGGGGAGATGAAATTAATATTATTGAACCTGGAAAAAATTATGGATGGCCCAAAATAACTTTCGGGATTAATTATAGTGGAACGACTATAACAGATGATAAAGAATTACCTGGAATGGAACAACCTCTATACTACTGGGTACCATCAATTGCTCCAAGTGGGTTTGCATTTCTTGACTCAAAGAGATATAAGAAATGGAATGGTAGTTTGTTGGTTGGTTCTTTAAAATTTCAATATTTGGAAAGACTTGTTTTAAATAAAAATAACGAAGTTACTTACAGGGAAAAAGTTGCTGATTCAATTGGTAGAGTTAGAGATGTTAAAATCAGCCCTGATGGATACATCTACATTGGAGTTGAAAACAAGGGGATATTCAAATTAGTTCCTAAAAAATGAGACTAGTTGTTTTATTACTCTTTTCAACTTTTATTTTTTCTCAAGAAAAAGATGAGTCCATTAAAAGAGGAAAATTATTATATCAAGATTTATGTCTGAGATGTCACATGCCTGATGGTAAAGGTGTAGAGGGCATCTACCCTCCCCTAGCTAAATCTGACTTTTTATTTAAGCATTTAAAAGAAAGTATTTTGGCTGTAAAACAAGGTGGTATTGAAGGTGAAATCATTGTGAATGGCATTAAATACAATACTCAGATGGAAGATATGGGTCTATATGAAGATGAAGTCGCAGATGTTCTTAATTATATTTTAAATAGTTGGGGAAATAAATTTGATAAAATTATTACTGAAGAGTACATAAAAAATCTCAAATAATGATATTGATAGGGATATGTGGTGGAACAGCATCTGGAAAAACAACACTATCAAAAAAAATCTCAGAATATTTAACCAGTTTAAATTTTTCAGCTAATGAAATTAGTCTAGACAATTATTATAAGGACTTGTCCGATATAATATTTGAAGAAAGATGTAATGTAAACTTTGACAGTCCGGAAAGTATTGATATTGAATTATTTTATCAACACTTATGTGCATTAAAAAAAGGCGAGGATGTTAACATTCCAATTTATTCTTACAAGCTCCACAACAGAACAAAACGAACAAAATTAGTTGTTAGTAGTAATTTTATTATTACTGAGGGTCTTTTTATATTTCTTGAGGAAAGATTAAGGAAATGCTTCGATTTAAAGATTTATTTAGATATTGATTACAAAACTAGATTCGATAGAAGACTTCACAGAGATGTTCTAGAAAGAGGTAGAAATAGAGATGAAGTTGAAAATAGATTTAAAAGTACAATTGACGTAATGCATCAAAAATATGTTGATAAAACAAAAGAATATGCTGATGTAATTTTAAAATCAAATGATAATTTTGAGATTATAGAACAAGTATTAAATTCTTTTTTAAATGGGTTTAAAAAGTAAAATAGTAAATTCAAAATTTCTCAAATACTTTAAAAACATCTATTTATTATCAACAACTGTTTTTTTAGTTTGGATTTTTTTCTTTGATTCTAATTCAATTTTGGTTAATATCAAATTAAGTAAAGAAATCAATGAACTTGAAGAAAGAAAAAAAGAGCTCCAAAATCAAATCGATATTGATAAAAAAATTATTTCATCATTAAATAATCCAGACAGCCTAGAAAGATACGCTCGAGAAAAATTATTTATGAAGAAACAAAATGAGGATATTTATATTATTGAATTCAAAGACTAATGGGTAAAATAATTTCTATTTCAAATCAAAAAGGAGGAGTCGGGAAAACAACTACATCTGTTAGCTTATCTGCTGCATTAGGTATATTAGAGAAGAAAACATTGTTGATTGATGCTGATCCACAAGGTAATGCATCATCTGGAATTGGAGTTAATTCTGAAGATTTTAAACTATCGACTTACGATCTTATAATAAAAAAATGTAGTCCAAGCGAGGCAATAATTAAAACTAGCAGCCCTAATCTTGATTTAATTCCAGCTAACATTGATTTAGTTGCTATTGAAATTGAATTAGTTGATGCTGTTAAAAGAGAATATATTTTTAAGGATATTTTGAAAAGTATAGAAGATGATTATGATTATATAATAATAGATTGTCCGCCATCCCTTGGATTAATTACCTTAAATGCACTTACGGCATCTAACTCTGTAATAATTCCAATTCAATGCGAATACTTTGCTTTAGAAGGTCTAGGAAAATTGCTTAATACCATAAAAGGTGTACAACAAGTTCATAATAATAATTTAGAGATTGAAGGAATTTTACTAACTATGTTTGATTCAAGATTAAGACTATCAAAACAAGTTAAAGAAGATGTTAAAAAACATTTTGGAAGTATGGTTTTTCAATCAATTATCCCAAGAAATGTAACTTTGGGAGAAGCCCCGAGTTATGGTGAGAGTATAATTGAATATAATGCAACAAGCAAAGGGTCAAAAAGTTATATTAAATTTGCTCAAGAAATAATTAATCTAAATTAGTTTGGCAAAAGCATATAAAAAAAGAGTTTTAGGAAGAGGTTTATCAGCAATATTAAATGATAATGAGAATAATAGATTTTCAGAAAATCGAGTTAACTCTATTTCCAAAATTTTAATTGACGATATAAAATTAAATCCTAATCAGCCAAGAACTAACTTTGATCAAAAAGCCATAGAAGAATTAGCATCTTCCATTAAGGAATTAGGGCTAATACAACCTATTACTATTCAAAAAAATAATGATAGTTATGAATTAATATCTGGAGAAAGAAGATTAAGAGCTTTCAAATTTTTGAATCTTAATGAAATTCCAGCGTACGTACGGGAAGCAGATGATCAAACATCTCTTGAAATGGCTCTTGTTGAAAATATTCAAAGAAAAGATTTAGATCCTATTGAAATAGCTATTTCATACAAAAGATTAATTGAAGAATTAAAAATTTCTCATGATCAAATGAGCAAAAGAGTTGGTAAAGATAGATCTACAATTAGCAACTACATGAGATTATTAAAATTGGACCCTATAATTCAAAGTGGAATTAGAGATGAATTTATTAGTATGGGACATGGTAGGGCGTTAATTGGAATTGGGAGTCATGAGATTCAATTATCCGTTTATGAAAAAATATTAAAAAATAAATTATCAGTAAGGCAAACAGAAGATTTGATTAAAAATCTTAATGGAATAAAAAAAGATAAAAAATTCAAAAATATTGACTCTGACGTAATCAAAATTATAGATGAAATAAATAAAAAGTTTGATTATAATTTAAAAATAAGCACCAAAGGCGGAAAAGCTCAAATATCATTTAATTACAAAAATAAAAATGATTTAATTTCTATTCTTAAGAAACTTAATGGATAAAAGATTATTAACTTTTTTTTTATTAGCTTTTTTTTTAAAGGGATTTGCTCAGTCTGATTCTTCTAATAATGAAAGCATTTTAAGACCCTCTAAAGCGGCTTTTTACTCTGCTGTCCTCCCTGGTTTAGGTCAAGTATATAATAAAAAATTATGGAAAGTGCCAATTGTTTATACTGCAATTGGTATTTCAGCATATTCTTATGATTTCAACAGAAAAAAATATTTTTCATATAGAAATGCTTACAAGAGAAGAAAAGCAGGATTCACAGATGATGAGTTTCAGGGCTTAATAATTAATGATGATCGTTTACTTGATGGACAGGATTTTCATAGAAGATATAAAGATTTATCTATGGTTTTTATGGTTGGGTTTTATTTTTTAAATATACTTGACGCCAACATTGATGCGCATTTATTAGATTATAATGTAAATGAAAACTTATCTTTAAAACCACATTTTGAAAATGACAATCTCACAAACTCGAGCTCAATTGGTTTAAAATTAAAATTAAGTTTATAATGAAAGTTGCAATTATTGGTTACGGAAACATGGGTAAAGAAATTGAAAAAGTTTTAATTTCCAGAGGACATGAAATTTCAATAGTAATAGATATTGAAAACAATTATGAAGATTTTAAAGATACAGATATAGCAATCATTTTCTCTACACCATCATCTGCAGTTGAAAATATTAAAAAGTGTTTAATTAATGACATCCCTGTAGTTTGCGGCACTACTGGTTGGCTTGATAATTACGAAGAAATTAAATTATTGTGTGAGAAAAGTAATGGTACATTTTTGTTTTCACCCAACTTTAGTATTGGAGTTAATCTGTTTTTTAAATTAAACAAATACTTATCAGATATGATGTCAGATTTTTCAGATTATTCTGTCAAGATGAAGGAAATTCATCACACAAAAAAAATCGATAAACCGAGTGGAACTGCAATTAAATTAGCTATTCCAATAGTAAATAATTTATCACTTGAAGGGTGGTCTTTGGAAAAAGATAAAAATAAACTTGAAATCCAATGTGAAAGAAAGGATGATGTTAAAGGATTGCATAATGTTATTTATGAATCTGAAATTGATTCTATTTCTATTTCTCATGATGCTAAAAGCCGAAAGGGATTTGCTTTAGGAGCTGTTATGTGTGCGGAATGGATTATTTCAAGAAAAGGTGTTTTCACTATGGAGGATTTCCTTAGTGACATAAAGTTTTAATTTTATGATTCTTAACAATTTTAAGTTATGATTTGGAGCGAATGGTTCATTTTCTTTTTTGCAGTTCAAATAGTTCATGGATTAGGAACATTCAATTTATATAAAAAGGCCGGTCATAAGCCTTTATATAGCTTCATACCTATATACAATGGATTGATTTTACTAAAATTTTTAAACAAGCCTTGGTGGTGGTTAATTTTACTATTCATTCCAATTGTTAATCTATTTATTTTCCCTGCAATATGGACTGAAATACTACGCTCATTTGGTAAATCAAAAAAAACAGATGCTCTATTAGTAATTGCAACTTTAGGACTTTACATATATTCAATAAATTTTGATAAAAATTCAAAATTTATTAATGAAGAAAAACTAAAGCCCAAACCTGCTTTTGGAGAATTTATAAGCTCTCTTGTATATGCAATTACTCTTGCAACCATAGTTCACACATATTTTATTCAACCATTTATTATTCCGACTGGATCACTTGAGAAAAGTCTTTTAGTTGGTGATTTTTTGTTTGTTAGTAAGTATCATTATGGAGCTAGAGTTCCAAATACAGTTGTATCATTTCCAATGGTTCATGACACTATAATTGGTACTGGATTAAAATCATATCTTAGTAAACCTCAACTACCCTACCTGAGATTTCCTAAAATACAAGTAATAAAAAGAAATGAAATAGTAACTTTTAATTGGCCAGCTGATACCGTTAGACAATTTTTTGTAAGAGAAAAAGGTGTCAAAAAACCATTAGACAAAAAATCAAATTATGTTAAAAGAGCTGTAGCAATCCCAGGAGATACATTAGAAATTAAAGATGGATTAGTTTATATAAATAGTAGATTAAGCGAACTGCCTTACAGAGCAAAACCACTTTACAGATATAAAGCTTATTCAAAAGCTGGAATTTCTGCTAGAGAGTTGATTAAATTGAAAATTAATAATTTTCAAAGAAGGTTTATTATAAACAATATAAATCAAAATTCATTTAATGAAATTAGACCATATATTTTACAAATAATTGATAATGATCCTTCAAATTTTACTGTAATTACTGGTTCAAATGGAATTCCCAGAGACGTCATTGTAAATAATCGACTTTCTGTAAAAGAAGTTAATCAAAAAGAGAAAAATTTAAGTTTGACAACTAGTGATTATGATAAGTTAAAGAATTCTAATTCTGTTGATAGTATAAAACGAGTCTATAAAAATTCAAAATCATATAATGTTTCATATTTCCCAAATGATATTACTTTCGATTGGAACGAAGATAATTTTGGCCCCATAATTATTCCAAAAAAAGGAAATAAAATTGAATTGTCATTAGCAAATTTACCGCTGTACAAAAGAATAATCAGAGAATATGAAAAAAACTTACTTGATGTTGACAACAATACAATTCTTATAAATAACGCACCAACTAGTAACTATGAATTTAAACTAGATTATTATTGGATGATGGGAGATAACAGATATAATTCTGAAGACAGTAGAGTTTGGGGGTTTGTTCCAGAAGATCATATAGTGGGAAAACCTGTATTCATTTGGATGAGTATAGAGGGAATTAATGATGGATTTAAAAATTGGAAAATTAGATGGGATAGAGTATTTACAACTGTTCACGGTGAGGGAGAACCAAGATCTTATTTAATTCATTTCTTGATTGTTTCATTATTGATATGGTTGATAAATAAATTCTTAATTAGAAAGAAATTTGGATAAAAAAATTATACTAGTTCCAACCTACTTGCCAAATATTTCTTTTTGCTCTTACTTAATAAATAGAAATTTTGTTTGGAATATTAATGATCATTATCAAAAGCAGTCATTTTTAAACAGAACTTACATTCATTCTGCAAACGGTAATTTAATACTGAGTGTTCCAATTAAACATTCAAAAAAAAACTTAAAAAGAAAGTTTTCTGATATTGAAATCGATAATGAACAGGACTGGTTGAAAAATCATTTTAAATCGATTAAAATATCTTATCAATCTTCGCCTTATTACGAATTTTACGAACAAGAAATCAATAATTTTTTCAATAACAAAACTAAAAAACTATACGATCTAAATTTAAAATCAATTAAATTAATCTCTAAACTGTTGAATATTAGTTTTAGTGATGATTTTATTGAAAAAAAGGATAATTTAACTGATTTATCTAATTTGTCCTACAAAAAGAAATCAGAAGTTAAAGTTGAAAGATATCATCAAACTTTTGAGGATAAAAATGGTTTTATAAATGATCTATGTGTTCTAGATCTTATTTTTAATTATGGACCAAATGCCGTTGATTATTTAAAAAGGCAAGCTTATAAGCCGGATTCTGTCTAGTCTTATCATTTATCTTGACAATAAATTACTTTAGTGTTCTAACCGCCTACCCTTCAACATCAGACGAGCAGTCTTCAAACGTTGATTTACTTGGCGTTTCACCTTACAGAGTTTACATGATTTCACTACAGCCTTACCTGTACATACTTTCTGTTGCACTATTCCTACTATTTCTAGCGATGGGTGTTACCCATTGTAATGCTCTTTGGTGTCCGGACTTTCCTCTTTAAAAAGCGATAAGAAAGCTTGCCAAAGCAAATTTAATATATTTTAGTCTTTTAGTACTATTATATTTATATCCTCGTTTATATTTGTATAAATGAGTGATTTTATTGTTTCTTCATTAAAATATAGACCTAGCACTTTTGAAGATGTAGTAGGTCAGCAACATGTAACAAGAACCTTAATAAATTCTATTAAAGAAAATAAAATTCCTTCTGCTCTGCTATTTTGTGGACCAAGAGGTGTTGGTAAGACATCTAGTGCAAGAATTTTTGCTAGAGAAATTAATAATTACTCAAAAGAAGATGAATTGTCATTTAATATTTTTGAGTTGGATGCTGCATCCAATAATAAAGCTGATGATATTAGAGATTTAATAGAAAAAGTGAGGATTCCTCCCCAAAAGGGAAAGTATAAAGTATATATAATAGATGAAGTACACATGCTTTCTAAACATGCTGAAAATGCATTTTTAAAAACTCTTGAAGAACCACCGCCATACGTTGTATTTATTCTGGCAACAACAGAAAAAAATAAAATTTTACCTACAATTATATCAAGGTGTCAGATTTATGATTTCAATAGAATTAAAGAAGCTGAAATTGTCGAATATTTAAATCAGATATGTAAGAAAGAAAATATTGAGTTTGAATTAGCTGCCTTAAACTTAATAGCAAGAAAATCTGATGGATCAATGAGAGATTCATTAACAATCCTAGACAGAGTAGTTAATTATTCAAATAATAAAATATTAATTAAAGAAACTTCAATTTTATTAAATATAATAGATGATGATAAATACTTAGAAATAGTCCAAAAAACTCAAAATGGAAATTTAGTTAATGCAATAGAAATATTCAACAAACTTTCTGACTCAGGAATTGATGAAAAAGAATTTATGATTGGATTAATTGAATACTATCGAAATTTGATTCTCTTAAAAGTTTCAAACTATAGTTTTCAGAATGAAAATGAAAAACACCTAATAATCGCAAATGAAACAAGCAATAGTAACATCATCAACATAATTAAAACAATTGAAACTTCCATTTTTAATTATGACAAAATTGAAAGTAAAAAACTTCTTGTAGAAATACTTCTGATGAAAATTTCTGAAATGTTTATTTCGTCAGAAAAAACTATTATTTCATCAACAACTGTTGACACCAAAAAAAAAAAATCTGAATTAATTGACTTAAGTGAAAAAAAAGAAAACAAAGTTAAAAAAGAAAAAAATAATGAAAAATTAATAGAGAAGAACAACAAAAGTTCTGCTCAAGAAGAAGTTTCAGCTTTTTCAATATCAAGCCTTAAAATAAAAAGAGAAAAAATTCAAGAAAAAAAATTAATTGATAAAGATGAAGATCAAAGGAATAATTCTTTTGAAGATTTTGAACTCAAAATTAAATGGAAAGATTTTGCCAACGATTTGTCAAGGCAGAATAAAGAAAATTTAGCTAGTATCCTTCAAATTAATGAACCTAACTTAGTAAATGACTTTAAAATAACTTATGATGTCCCTTCTAATTCTAGTAAAAATGAATTAAGAGAAATTAAAAGAGATTTACTGATATATCTAAAAAATATTTTTAAAAACGATTTAATTGAAATTGAATTTTTAGTTAATAAATCTAATTCAAAAGAATACTTTTCAACACCAGAAGAGAGATTTAAAAAGCTTAGTGATTTAAATTCTAACTTGATTAAGCTAAAAAAAGATTTAAAATTAGATTTATAACTTAATAATTTCTTTAACCATACCATCAACTAAACCAATTTTAGGAACATATATTTTTTCAATCCCTAAGGTTTTCATAAGAAAGTAATATATTTTACCTGCAGGAACAATAACATCAGCGCGATCAGGATTTAACTTATAATTTATTAGTAATTTTTTTTCAGAAAGTGATTGTAGCTTATCAAGAGTTTTTTTAAATTTTTTTATCGAAAGTGGTGTTCCAACTTTATTTTTTGAAATTTTAAATATTTTATTAATGTTACCACCTATTCCTAGCACTTTAACTTTTTTTAAGTCAATAGCATTATTTTTTAACCATTTTCCGAACTCCTCCCAAGCTTCTTCATTGACTAATTCATTTATCAACCTTACACCTCCAATTTTAAATGATTTAGATTTAAATAATTTAAAATCTTTATAAACAATAACCTCTGTACTTCCACCTCCTACATCAATGAAACAATAATTAGGTGATTTTCCAATATGTTCAGAAATATCATTTCCAGAAACTACATTTGATTCTTTTTTTCCTGAAATAATTTTAATTTCTAAGCCAATTTCTTTTTTTATTTTTTCTAATATTTTATTTCCATTTGAACAAGTTCTCATTGCTGAAGTTGCATATCCCAAATAATCAATAATTTCATTTGCATCCATCAATTTTTTAAAAGCACTCAAAGCACTTAATAATTTTTTTTCATTTTTAACTGATATTTTACCACTTGTAAATGCATCTTGACCTAGCCTTACAGGGACTCGATGTAAAGTGTTTTTAGTATGATAATATTTTCCTTTAATTTTATATAAATTAGAGATTAACATTCTAATTCCATTTGAACCTAGATCTATTGTAGCTACTTTTTTATAATATTTTTTTTTACTTTTCATTATTATGATAATTATAAACTTTAGATTGAGATCTAATGATACCTAGTTCGTTCTTTCTATATTCATTATTGTTTTCAGAATTAACATATCTCGATTTTTGATTATCATTCCAGTAAATAGAGAAAATATCATTTAATTGATTTGAAATTTTTTCATCTTCAATTGGAATAGTAACCTCAACTCTATTGTCAAGATTCCTAGTCATCCAATCAGCTGATGATATATATGTTTTGTTTTTACCATTATTACAAAAAATAAACATCCTTGTATGTTCCAAGAATTTATCAACTATGCTAATTAGTTGAATATTATTGTTTGTATTTTTTTGATTAGGTATTAAACAACATATTCCTCTAACAATTAAATAAATCTTAACCCCTTCCTCTGCAGCTTTATACAATTCTTCTATCATCTCATAGTTAGTGATATTATTGAGTTTAATTTTTATAAATGCATCTTTTCCTCTCTGAGCATTTTTAATTTCATTTTTTATTAAACTTTTAAAAAATTTCTTGGTGTTATATGGAGATATAATAAGCTTTTCATATTTGAATTTTTTATAATTGAAACTAAAAAACTCAAAAACATTGGCTATTTCATCTAATAATGACTGATTAGATGTGAAAATTGTAAAATCAGTATATATTTTTGCAGTACTTTCATTGAAATTTCCGGTGCTAATAAATCCATATTTTAATATTTTATTCTTTATTAATTTTTCTACTACACAAACCTTAGCATGAACTTTAAGCGTTGGGATACCAAAAATTAATTTCACTCCTTGATCTTGCATTAGTTTTGCATAATCAATGTTATTAGTCTCATCAAATCTGGCTTGTAACTCAATCTGAACAACAACCTCTTTACCATTCTTAGCTGCATTTATTAATGTATTTGCAACACTTGATAGTTTTGATAATCTATATATTGTTATACATATTCTTTTTACGTTAGGATCAATTGAAGCTTCTGATAAAAAAGTTAGGATATGATTAAACTTATGAAAAGGAGTGTGAACAAGAAAATCTCTTTCATCAATTGATTTAAATACTGTTTTATGTTTATAAAAATCTTTAATAACCAAGTGTTCAATCTTATCATAGGCTAGATCATTATTTAAAACAGGAAAGTTCATGTAATCTTTTTTATTATGATACTTACCTCCAGGGATAACACTATCTATTTCTGAGTTGATATTCATCTTTTCCAAAAGAAATTTTAAGGTATTGGGGTCAATCTCCTTATCATATACAAATCTTAAAGGATCGCCTTTCAGCCTATCTTTAACACTTTGAGAGATTTTTTCTAAATAACTTTTTGAAATATCATCATCAAAATCAAGTTCAGCATCTCTACTAAATTTTATCATATTGGCAACAATGTTTAATGGATTGAAGATTTTAAAGATTTCAAAAAGATGATATCTAATAATATCGTCGATCATAATTACATATTTCCCTTCTTGATTTTTGATAACTATAAAACGTTCAAATTTGTCTGGAAATTGAATTATGGCATAGTTTAAATTTTCATTTTTGGACTCAACTTTCACGATTAAAAAACAAGAAGATTCTGAAAGTTGAGGAAAATCATCTTTTTCATTTAAAAGAACTATTTTTAATTTTGGCTGAATTTTATCTGAAAAAAATGTCTCTATGTAAGAAATAGAATCTTTTGGAATAGCTTTTTCATCAACAATAAATATATTTTCCTTTTCAAGATCTTTTAAAATAAAATCTAATATTAAATTACTTCTATATTGTAGTTCAATTGCTCTTTCTGTTATAAGATTTAATAGTTCTTTAGCATTTTCACCCTTATAAAATTTCTTAACCTTTTTCTTAGAAAGGGCTAACCTCTTTACAGTAGCATATCTAACTTTATAAAATTCATCTAGATTATTAGAAAAAATTCCAATAAACCTAAGTCTCTCAATTAATGGAACAGTTATATCAGCAGCTTCCTGTAGAACCCTTTCATTAAAATCTAACCAACTTAGTTCTCTATTTTTAAAAGTATATTTTTTCATCGATAATCTTTAGGAAAATAATATCTAAAGGAATTTGCTTCTTTAATATCCTTCCACAAATTTACATTAAAATCAAAAACTAGTATAGATGAAGTAGGAACATGAATTGACTGATTATAAAAATGAGTTACAAGAAAATTGCATGAATTATTATGAGTAAATAATACAGTTGAATTAATGTTATCATTTATTTTTTTTATAAAATCTAAGACATTATAGCCATTAAAATCATAAATTTTTTCTTCATAAGAATAGGGAATTTGGGTATTTGAAATGTCAAAGAAAATATTTGCTGTTTCAATAGTTCTCTTAGCTGTGCTTATAAAAATATGATCAACTTGAAGTTCAAGTTTATTTAAAACATTTGACATAATGCTGGCATCTTTAATTCCTCTATGAGAAATTGGTCTTAGCACATCAGAAGTATTTTGATTCCAATCTGATTTTGAGTGTCTAATAATTATTAGTTTTTTCAAGGACTTAACCTGTTATTTTTCCAAAGGCTGTTTTCAAAAATAAATTCAATTCGATCATGTAATCTGTTTTTTCTTCCCTGCCAAAACTCAAACCTAAATGGGTTAACTAAATATCCGCCCCAAAAATCAGGTCTTTTAATTTTAGTGGATTTTTTTAATTCAATGAATTTTTCCTCTAAAAATTCACGATTAGGAATTACTGAACTTTGATTTGAGACAATGGCTCCTAATTGACTTTCAATTGGTCTTGAGTAAAAATAATCATCAGATTCTTTACTGGGAATCTTTTTTGCAGAACCTTGAATTATTATTTGTCTTTCTTGTGATGGCCAAAAAAAGGATAAACAAACATTTGGATTGAATGCTATATCTTCACCTTTAGCACTATTATAATTAGAAAAAAATACAAAGCCATCCTCATCAAACTTTTTTAATAAAACAACTCTATTTCTAGGGTTATTAGTTTGTGAGGCAGTAGAAAGAGTCATAGCATTAGGTTCTACTATCAAATCATCATTGATCGCATCATTGAACCATTCCTTGAAAATTGTAAAAGGTGTTTCATTCTTGAGTAAATCAGAAAGAGTTGCTTTTTCATAACTTTTCCTAAAAGATGATAAATCATTCATGAAATAAAATTATAAAATATATTTTTTTCCTTGTTCGGCTAAAAAAGTATTATCAAAAATCGAACAAGATTCCAACAAAAATTGATTTAAATCTTTATACCTAGTAGAAAAATGACCTATCACGAGTTTTTTAACTTTAGCTTTAGCAGCAATTTTTGCAGCGTCTTTACTTGTTGAATGCTTTGTTTTTAAAGCTAAATCTTTGTGTTTTTCAAGAAAGGTTGTCTCATGGTACAACAAATCAACCTCATCGATAAATTTTAAAATTTTTTCATCATACATTGTATCAGAACAATATGCGTATGAAATATGATTATCACTAGATTTAATATTAAACCTAAAACCTTTGCATGGAATTCTGTGGTTAATTGGAAAAGATATCACCGATAATTCTTCATTTGATAATAATGTTTCAGAAGTCTGACTATAAACGTGAAAAATCAAATCAAATTTAGTCCATGAGTTACCTTTTTTCAAGGTTAATGTTATAATTTCTTTTAACCCCTTTGGACAGAAAATCGTTAAGTTTTTAGTTCTCCCTCTTCTGTTCATGGTTGTTAATAATCCAGCTAATCCAAAAAAATGATCACCATGCAGGTGTGATATAAAAACATAATCTATGGAACTTAACTTAATATCGTATTTGGATAGAAGCATTTGAACTCCCTCTCCAGAGTCAATCAGATACGATTTATTATTATGAAATAATACCTGAGATGATTGAAATTTATTAGTTGTCATGGTAGCAGAAAAACATCCTAAAATTTTAATGTAAGTCATCTTAATCTAATAATCTTTCAATTTCTTCAATCTGTATAACATCAATAGCTTCTTGTTTGGTTGGTACTATCACAAGTTCATCAATTGTTAAAGATCTTGATATAAACACAACTGACTTAGTATGTGATCGTAAAGTTTTGTTAAAATTTTTAGATTTCGATGAGAGGTTTATATCGTCATTAAGTTCGAATATAAGATTCTCATCAATATTTTCTCCAATTAATAATTCAATATTCTTCCAATCAGTTAAATGTGGGTGAAATTTATATTTTAAATTCATAATCTAGATGCAAGAAGGTACATTACAGCCATTCTGATTGCAACTCCATTTTCAACTTGATCTAAAATAACAGTTTTTCCTGAATCTATGATATCTGAAGATAATTCAACACCTCTATTAATTGGTCCTGGATGAGTTATAATTATTTCTTTATCAATCTGCTTTAATTTTCTAGTATCTAAACCAAAATCTCTTGAATATTCTCTAGTTGTAGGGAAAAAACTTTGATTCATTCTTTCATTTTGTATTCTAAGCATACTTGCTACATCACACCATCTTAAAGCAGATTCTAATGAAGATTCATAAGTAACACCTAATTTTTCTACGTATTTAGGTATCAGACTTTTAGGACCACAGACCATGACTTCTGCACCTAATTTTTTAAATAAGAAAATATTAGAAAGTGCAACTCTTGAATGTAATATGTCACCAACAATAACAATTTTTTTGCCTGATAATGTTCCAAGATTCTGTACCAATGTGTAAGAATCTAATAAAGCTTGTGTTGGATGTTCGTGACAGCCATCTCCAGCATTAATTATGCAAGTATCTATATTCTTCGATAAAAAAACACTCGCACCTGGGCTTGGATGTCTCATAACGACCATATCTACTTTCATAGATAAAATATTTTTAACAGTATCGGCAAGCGTTTCTCCTTTACTAATTGATGATGAAGAAGATGAAAAATTAACAACATCAGCACTTAATCTTTTCTGCGCGAGTTCAAATGAAATTTTTGTTCTAGTGCTATTTTCAAAAAATAAGTTTGCAATGGTTATATCTCTTAAACTTGGAACCTTTTTTATTTTTCTATTAATTACTTCACTAAAATTATTTGCAGTTTCAAAAATTAAATTAATATCATTTTCATTAAGATATTTTATGCCGAGTAAATTTGAGACTGAAAGTTTTTTACTCATCTTTTATATGTAAATAAACTGCATCTTCACCATCATTTTCCACCCACCTAACTGAAACAGTTTGGTTATTTATAGCATCAACTTGACAACCACAATAATCTGGCTGAATTGGGAGATGTCTTGAAAATCTACGATCAATTAGATTTAATAGTTCTACTTTTTTTGGTCTTCCAAATGATTGTAGCGCAGATAAAGCAGCTCTAATACTTCTTCCAGTGTACAATACATCATCGATTAGTATTACTGTCTTGTTCTCAATTAAAAAATCAATATTGGTTTCATTAGCATTTAAAATCTTTTCTTCTCTACCAAAATCATCTCTAAAAAATGTTATATCAAGAAAACCTAATTTGATTTCACCAATATCAAATTTTTCACTCAACAAGCTGCAAATTTTTTGTGATAAAATTTTTCCTCTAGGTTGTATGCCAATCAAAACGACATCAGAAAAATCTAGATGATTTTCAAATATTTGACTAGCTAATCGACTTAATATTAGTGAAAGTTTTGAGGCGTCTAAGATTTTTTTGTTAGAATTTACGCTCATCAAAGTGCAAATCTAACTATTTTTAATAAATATCAAAAAAATTGATTAAACCTTAATTCTTTCAGAAAGTTTTTTATAGGTGCCATTTTGTAGCTTTTCACGAATTGACTCAAAAGCATTTAATGTCTCCTCAATGTCATCTTTTGTATGTGTTGTTGTGGGTATAAGCCTGAGTAAGATTAGGCCTTTTGGTATTACAGGATATACAACTATCGAACAAAATATATTGAATTTTTCTCTTAAATCCTTAACTAAAACCATAGCTTCAGGCACATCACCTTTCAAGAATACAGGGGTTACACAACTTTTTGTTGTACCAATATCAAATCCTCTTTCCTTTAGTCCATTTTGTAATAAATTTACATTAGACCAAAGTTTTTCACGAAGTTCAGGTTTTGTCTTTAAAAGATGTAGTCTTTTTCTTGCACCAACAACTAATTGCATTTGTAATGATTTTGCAAACATTTGAGATCTCATGTTATACTTTAAAAATTTTATAACATCATGCGATCCAGCAATGAATGCGCCAGTTGATGCCATTGATTTAGCAAATGTTGCGAAATACACATCAATTTCATCTTGAACTCCCTGCTCCTCTCCAGCACCAGCACCAGTTGAACCTAATGTACCAAAACCATGAGCATCATCAACTAATAGTCTGAAATCATACTTCTTTTTTAGATCAACAATTTCTTTTAATTTTCCTTGTTCGCCTCTCATTCCGAATACTCCTTCAGAAATAACAAGAATTCCTCCACCTGTTTTTTCAATGATTTTTTCTGCTCTTTTTAAATTTTTCTCTAGACTTTCAATATCATTGTGTTGAAATGTAAATCTTTTTCCAACATGCAATCTAACACCATCCACAATACATGCATGAGAGTCAATATCATATACAATCACATCATTTTTAGATACAAGCGTTTCAACAGTAGACAATATTCCTTGATAACCAAAATTTAAAACATATGCAGATTCTTTATTTACAAACTCAGCAAGTTCTTCTTCTAATTTTTCGTGAATTTCTGTATGGCCTGACATCATTCTAGCTCCCATGGGATAGGCTGATCCATAATCTTTTGCGGCTTGTGCATCTATTTCTCTAACTTCAGGATGATTTGAGAGACCTAAATAGTCATTAACACTCCAGGTTATGACTTCTTTTCCATTAAATTTCATTCTGTTAGAAATTTGACCTTCCAATTTTGGAAAAACAAAATATCCTTCAGCAACAGAAGCCCATTTTCCTAATGGACCCATATTTTTTAAAAATTTATCAAATAAATCTGCCATATTATTTTATGTATTCAATTTGTGAATCTTGTTTATTACTATTTTCAGTGTTAAAGCCTTGAGAATTCATCCATTGATCGCTATATATTTTACTCATATACCTTGACCCATGATCACAGAACACAGTAACTACAATACTATCTTTTTCAAAAAAGTTTTTTGAATCTAATTGTTCAATTGCTTGAAGACAAGCCCCTGAGGTATAACCTACAAACATACCCTCAGATTTAGCAATAAATCTTGATTTCTGCGCACTTTCTTCATCAGTTACTTTCTCATAGTGATCAATTATATCAAAGTCGGTGGATGAGGGTATTAGATTTTTTCCGAGTCCCTCAATTCTGTATGGATATATTTCATTTTGATCAAATTCTCCAGTCTCATGAAATTTTTTAAGGACTGAACCATATGCGTCAACTCCAATAATTTTTATATCAGGATTTTTTTCTTTTAAATACCTGCCAATACCTGAAATAGTTCCTCCTGTGCCACTGCTTGCTACAATATGAGTAACTAGCCCATTAGTCTGTTCCCAAATTTCTTTACCAGTTGTAAGATAATGTGCTTGAATATTAAGTTCATTGAAATACTGATTAATATAAATTGAATCTTGAATTTCAGAATTAATTGTTTTTGCAACCTGATAGTATGACCTCTTATCATCAGCAGGGACATTGGCAGGACATACATAAACCTTTGCACCCATGGATTTTAACATATCAATTTTATCTTTAGAAGATTTATTTGATACTGCTACAATACATTTATATCCTTTAACCATAGCAACCATCGAAAGGCTAAATCCTGTATTACCAGAACTTGTTTCGATGATAGTTGTATTTTTATTTATTAGGCCCTCTTTTTCAGCAGTCTCTACTATGTGTAATGCAATACGATCTTTGTTTGAGTGACCTGGATTATTAGCTTCATATTTAGCAAAAAATTCACCTTTGTAATCTGAGACAGATTTATTTAGCTTAATTAGAGGAGTATTGCCAATTAATGATAGTATATTTTCGTGAGCATCAATATTATTTTTCATGCACCATTAACATATTGCATTACAAAAATACACTAAATTCTAAGAATTGAAATTTTAATCAAAAATTTAACTCATCTAATAAACTTAAAAAATATTGATGTTGATCCTCAGCATAATCAATATGAGTAACCACTCTAAGCTTATTATCACCCATTGATATAATTGATATTCCCTTTTTATTGAGTTCATCCAAAAATTTTTGAGATTCAATTTTATGGTCGATTTCAAATATTACAATATTTGATTCTACATCTTCAACTTTTCTTACAAAAGAGAGCGTCTCAAGTTTTTTTCCAATATCAAATGCTCTTTTATGATCTTCTGCTAATCTATTTATATTATTTTTTAGTGCATAAATCCCACAAGCAGCCAAATATCCAGATTGTCTCATACCTCCACCAAAAATTTTTCTAAATTTCAAAGCTTCATCATATTTTTCTTTAGAACACAACAAAACAGAACCAACAGGGCATCCGAGACCTTTTGAAAGGCATACTGAAATAGTATCAAAAACCTTCCCGTATTCTTTAAAGTCAATTCCATTACTGACATATGCATTCCAAATTCTTGCACCGTCAAGATGAAAGTTTAAGTTATTCTCGATACATACTTTTTTGATTTTATTTATTTCTTCAATATTCCAGCATGCTCCACCTCCTTTGTTTGTAGTATTTTCAATACAAACTAAACTTGTTTTTGGACTGTGATAAAAATCTGGTGGATTGATTGATTTTATAACATCAATATGATCAAAAAGACCCTTTTCTTTATCAATTAATTTGCATGACACACCAGAGTTAAAACTTACTCCGCCACCCTCATAGTTGTATACATGAGCATATTTACTACATATTAATTGATCTCCGGGATTAGTTAATAGTTTAATTGCTGTTTGATTAGTCATTGTACCAGATGGAAAAAAAAGAGCAGTATCCATTCCAAACATATCAGCTATCATGAGTTCAAGCTCATTGACAGATGGGTCTTCCTTAAAAACATCATCTCCAACCTGAGCATTTAACATAAAATCAAGCATTTCCTTACTTGGTTTCGAAACCGTATCGCTTATAAGATTAACCTTCATATCAATAACATAAAAAGGATCCAATTGGAGATCCATCAGGAATATTAGTTTTGTTATTTTTCATTTTAAACGTGCTTGGGTCATCCAATGATTTTTCTATCATTGAAATAAACATCTTATCATCTATATTTTTTTTGTTTAAGATTTTATCAAGAAGATATTGAAAATTTTCAAAAACTTTTATTTTAGATGATATTGACAATTTTTCTGAGTAAAATGAATTAAATAAAGATTCAATAAATTCATTTTTAATTGATGTTGAAATTTGAGTTTTATAGCTATCAATAGATTTATAATTAAAAATATAATTAGTAATTTTTTTTAACATATTTTCTAATGTGAAGGAATCTCCTTGAATTGACTCAATCAGTGAAATTCTAGATAAACGAGATGGATCAAGCATCAAATCAAAAGATAATCTAGAAGTATTAGCTGCAACTGAAATTGGGTCAAACTCTTCACCCAAATTACTCGTAAAAGACTCCCTGTCT
>CEPL01252060.1_pt1 | contig 18140 bp, 16 predicted proteins | sample 530541 | NCBI WGS metagenome assembly CEPL01 (sample SAMEA2620339, study PRJEB7988) | marine metagenome | biome: marine biome (ENVO:00000447); feature: surface water layer (ENVO:00002042); material: "saline water (ENVO:00002010), including plankton (ENVO:xxxxxxxx)" | depth 5 m
TGCTGGTATCCAGCAGTCATAGGTTCGTTCTTACCATTAATCCAATGTAATGAAGTTGTTGTGCAAATATGTTGGTCTGTGTCTCTTTTGACTGGACCGCATCTTCCGTTAATCATTCCGTCTTGAGGTATCCAATCAGCATTAGCACCAGACTTACCATTGTATCTTGCTAACCAGGGATATTTACCATCAGTTCCTCCAAGCGTACTATTGCTTGTATTGGCATATAGAGGAATATTACAGCTTAAAATATCTTGCCCTTCAAAACCTCCAACTGTTCCAAAGCCTAAAGTGTTTGCGCTTGTAACTTTTACAGCTGAACCAACATTACCAACTGGTACCCTTATGGCATTGTTACCATCATGGCTTAGTAAATCGCCTGCTGTTGTCAAAGGCAGAGTTCCGTCTGCCATCAAGTTCCAATGAGTGGTGTTACTATTAGAAGGTGCGCCTGCCGCAGAACCAGTCTTGTTAGTCGTGTTTACATATATCCAGGAACTACCAGAATGACTTACAACATCATCTGCCTCATATGTATTGCTGGTGGAGAAGGCCCCTCTCCAATGAAATTTTATTTTGCCTAAATCAACTGTTGCCACTTTATACCTCCTTTATGGTAAATCTATTAGTAAGTGTCCATCACTAGACCTTAGCGTTAGTCCTACTGAACCAGTCGCAAAGAAATAAGTCTCATAATCTGATAGGACTAGGTTTTCAGAACCGCCCACTAATGTATGCTCTTGTTGTAATATTGTACGACCAACACCGCTGGTTGTTTCTACTATCTTTTTAACACCAAAGAACTTAGACGCTACTGCTGATATACCAGATACCTGGGCGTTGATTGCCTCTTTAACTCTAAGAGGTGTCATACCCTTTGTATTTTCTGTACCAGTCTGAGCCTCTAGCTGTGTAGCTATGGCATTAAAAACTCCGTTGTTACCAGCTGCACCTTGGGCGCCTTGAGGCAAACCAAAGGTAAAGTCTATTGCGCCAGTAGTAGAATTGTATGTTGCTGTTGCTGTTGCAGCGCTGCCTGGTGCGCCAGTAGTAACATTGGATACACTAGCAGAAGATACCGCAGCATCTTGTATTACTGGGTCTCCGCTTGTTGCATCAAAACCAAGTAGCTTGCCCTTCCTGGTTTCCTTTTTAGGAAGGGTCATATCTACATCAGCAGGGTCATTTACTGGTGCCTTTAAACTTCTGTTCAAAGTTTCATCAGCGTCCCCCAGGGCCATAACAATTCTATCAAAGTCAGCCTCTAATGACGCTGCTGTAATGTTACCACCAGAGGTGTAAACACTAGCCCTTGATAGAGGTACATCTGATTTTATTGAAACTGTTACATTGTTTGCTGGTGCTGAATTAAATCTTACTGTTCCAGTACCATCAGCGTTTAGACCAGCTGCGCCTGCGCTTGTAACTATTGTGTAATCTGAAGTAAGTTGTTTTGCTACACCATCTAGGGCTACATCAATGTCAGTAGTAGCGTTTACCTGGAAGTTAAAATCAAAGTCAACCAGGTTCCCATTAGCTGTTGCTGTAACTTTCCTTACATTATCGTTTACATCAAATAGTGCCATAATATTTTCTCCGTATAAATATTACCAATAATCTCATTATTAACAATCAGAACAAAAAAATTACTCTAATGCTTTTCTATTCTCCTGGATTGCCTTTTGTATATCGTAGATATCTGGGTCCGTAAGGTTTCTTGGGTTTTCTCCAAATACCTTTTTAAACTCATCTCTCTCTATGAGTAATGCTTTTAGTTCTGGATATTCTAATACCAGCAAATCTTTTGCATATTTTCTATGTGCATTATCCACACCTTTTAGTTGTTCTATTTTATGGGCTGGAGGTGCATCTTCTAAACCAGTTATACCTTTAACTTTCTGATAGCCTTCACTATCAATAATTATTTTAAACTCTTCCAGAACATTGCCTGGCATAAGTTTATCACCGCCTACATAAACATTACTTTTAAAATATTCTTTGGCAAATTTACCTCTTTGAGGATAATTATATAGTTCAATATATCTGTCAAACTGCTCTCCATTTAATTTTATTTGAGGTTCTCCCATAGTGATACTAAGGGGGGCTAGACCCAGGTTAAGTTTTGCTAGTTCCTGGTTAACAATATTAGCATGAGGTAAATCAATAACCTTATACGGAGAAATATATTCCCAACCAGCACCTCTAGTTTGTGGAATTGGCTCATACCATCTGTTGGTTTTAACTGGTAAGTCAGCTGAGCAGCCTATTGTCTTAGAGCAAATAGTATTTAACATTTCGTACCATGCTCTCATTACTGGTTGCAAACCAGCTGGTCTATTCCACCAAGGAATATTTACATCATCATATTGATTAGAAGGTAAGGTGCTAGACGCCATCTCTGAGCCAACTGTCATATCACCAAACTTAGCGCTTTCACCATATCCAGAGCGTTCTATTGAACCCTCAAGCATAATACCTACACCAGGGAAATCAGCTGGCCCTTTGAAGTTATCACCTACACCAAAGGTTACATGCTCTTTAACAATGCCTCCTGCTGCAAACATTTGTTTAGCTAGAAGTTGTGTAACTCTTTCTACCTGGCTTTCATGGCTTTGGAATGGAGAACCCATAAGGTCTATAAACTCTCCTATGAATTGTGTCATAGGTAAGGCAGTAGAAGTATATCTCATAGTGGCTAGTCCAGCCCCAGTCAGCATATCTAATATTGTGTCCTCATCATTTACATTGAATATGGCATCATTAAAATCACCAGCCATAGCCAATATTCCAGATAATGGGTCATATCTAGCATAGCTTACCCAGGTCCATTCATCTAACCACTCTCCATCTGCACCTTTTTTTCTTACACCAATAGAATATGGTCTATGATTTTCTAACCAGGTTTTTCTAATTTTTGGGTCTCTTGGTCCATAACCAGTAATAGCATAGCCTTCGTTCATGCCACCAGTACCAGCGTATGCTAAACTTGCAAACATAGCTGTACCAGTCATCATTCTTACCATAGCCTCTCTTTTTTCAGTAGCATTGCCATTGATAAGTTTCTTGTAAAAACCAGGCATTACTAAAGCAAGAGGACTTCTTTCTGATACTCTTCTTACAATTTGTGAAGGTGTTTTATAAAACGGAACCCATATCTTTACCATTGGTAGGTTAAAGAATGGCATTGCAGATTGGAATATTCCTGGCAAGTCATCTTGGAAAGTAAGCATTTTGCCAAACTCTGTACCCTGCCTAAAGGTTTCATCAGAGTTTATAACCTTTAAATATGTCTCTATGCTAAAATCATAGGCCTCTCTTTTTAAAGCCTCTTCCCCAGTAAATGTTTTCTTAGTGCCTTTTTCTGGGTCAATGATAGCTGTGTATTTATATTTAGATACATCAATACCTTCATTTGCTATCTTCTCATTTAGTTCTTTTAGCTTATTGGAATAGGCCTCAGATTTAGCCCTCATTCCAATACTTTCTATTTCTACGCCTCTGGCCATAGTTTTAAAAAATTCATCAATCGCTATCATTGGACGATAGCCCAACATTCTAAATGTTATACCCAAACCATCTATGGTAAGAGCAGCTGCGCTTTCTCCCAGGCCTCCGCCTTCTGCTCTGTTTCTAAGACCAAAGCCTTGTCTAGTAACAGTCCGTCCAGACATATCTAATTTACTAGAGTTTTCTGTTAGAGATTTTTCATGTATAAGGGCATGGGTCATGTTTCTTATAGCTTGGGGTAAATAAGTTACATGGCCTTTCAACATAGCAAACGCTGATTGAAATGAGGCTTTGTCCCCAGTAAGACCTACTAAAAACTTTTCTGCCATTAGCATTTCATAAAACGCTATCTGAGAAACTGTGTTATAGGCATGAGTTACACCAGATGATAACAATGCAGAAGTATATATTTCTACTAATGCTCTAGGCGTCATCTTAGCCCTATCAAGCATTGTCATTTTTAAGAACTTGTTTTTAGATACATCATTAGGTAAAGCCTTGTAAGCTGCAAGCATTGTTGTTACAGCAGCCTCACCTCCATTAGCCTCAAAGTATTCAGCTAAATTTTTCTCTGTAAGTACAGCAGTAAACTCTCCTACTCTGTTTGTATCAGACCAGGTTTTTAATGCTTGTATTCTTGATTGTCCTGGAGAGGCTATAATTTTATTTGATACTTGAGTTCTAGCTATTGCCTCTTGTACGCCTACTAATTGTATCTGTGCATAACCAGCAATGTTTAGAGCCTGGTGGGCCTTAGCTAAATCCATAGGACTGCCAGACTTCTCAAAGGCTTGCATTGCTTTTTCAGCAACAATAGTAAAAGACAAAACTGTTCTTTTAGCTGCTAGTAATTCTGCATCAGTAAATGGTCTATCTTTTGCCTCTCTTGTTAAGAGTTGCAACATAATATCAACAGAACCAATTTTGTTAGCGTCATTAATTATATCTTGGAAAGTACGACCAGACTTGCTTTGACCTTTATCTACAACTTTGCCTTGTTTGTATTGCTTGCCGCCTTTAAGTATCTTGTCTCCCTTTACATCTTTAGCACCTTTGTAATGCTCATACATAGCCCCAATCAGTTTTTTAAACTGAACATCAGCTGTATCGTCAGACTTGCTGCTACTTATTTTATTGAGATTAGGTAGTACAACATCAAAGTCTATATCACTCTGCATATAGGTTTTGACATTTTGTAAATCTTCAGCAGACATAGGTTTGAAGAAAACAGTTCCATCATCTGCTTGTATGAAAGGCGCCTCACCCTCAGCCTCACTTCTTAATTTTTCATTAGCTTTTTTCTGTGCCTCTTTTTCTTTTTTTACAGATGGAGTAGTAGTAGCATCAACAGCACCAGTCTTTTCATTCCAAAGTTCAATACCACTATCAATAGCTTTACCGCCTTTCTTGACGATAGTATTAATAGTGCTACCTAAACTTGCTATTTGTACTGGTTCTGTAAGAGATGATTTGTCTTGCTCTGATACATACTCACCACCACCGCCTGCCATGTCTCCAGTTAATGGCGGTTGGCTTTCATCACTAAATAGATTTACTGTATCTTTGTTTTGATTTTTTTTATTGGTAAATTCGCCTGCTACAACAGCGGTTTCGTCTTTAGGTATAGACATTACTCACCTCCCTCAAGAGGTGGCACCTCTATATCTTTGTTGTTCGTTTGGCTGCTGCTGCCTCTTTTGCTAGCGTCCTGCTGGACTTCTCCACCAATTTCCAGCCTGCTTTCTGTAAACTTTTTGCTAAGCTGTTCATTAGTTCCTTTTGTGGAGATTTGCTGTCCAATGTCATAAGTTCCACTTGCTTTGAGTTTTTTAATTCCATCTATCGTAAATACCAAGTCAAAGTTTTCTAAATTAAATATTCCATACTGATTACCAGCCCTTGCAATATACAATGCCTTATCAAGGTTGTCAACACGAATAGAGGCATCTAACTCAAACTGCTGAGTATCTGGGTTTTTCCAGGCCCCAGCATATACTTGACCCTCTGAACCTTCTAGGGCTTTATCTAACGCTTTGACATTTATTGCTAATTCTGCAAGGTCATTCATATCAAACTCTTTAGCGTCAAACTTTAGTTCTGTTTGTTTTAGAGGCGCAAGCATATAACCTTTTTTAAATCCTAGGTCCTCTGGAGTTTTGCCATCAAGTGTAATACTAAAGCCATCATCATCTTTCATTTTAGTAATGGCAGAGAATAAATTATCAGCTTGTTTCTTCGTTATTATATTTTCTATCTTTTTGGTTTCAGTAATATCCAGGATTGGTGTAATTGATTGTAAGGCTCTTTCTTCTGGCTTAACTAAATCCATACCTTTCTCAACTACCCTTTTTACACCAGTACCAGCAGCCTCAAGTGTTCTTCCTAATATTGGGCCAGCTACTGCACCAGTTGCACCCATTGTAGCTGTTTGTCCAAGATTGTATTCTTCTTGTTTGTCAGCCCTCATTCTTGCAGTCTGGGCGCCATAATCAAAACCCATCATATAAGTCATACCTTCTACGCCTAGAGCAATCTCAGCAGCGTCTGGTTTTCTTTTTACTAAGTTTTTAAGGTACTCTCTAAATGCAACTTTCGTCATCTGTTTACCGCCTTGGCGTCCAATCAAACCTACACCAAGCGTAGCCAGGCCTACAAGATTGCTGTAATCCATAGCAGTATAATAAAGACCATTGATAAAGTTATCTAAAAGAATACCTTTTCTATCTGAGGTTTCCAAAAGATAATACATTGCAGCTGCTACTGGTGCTGGCGCACCATCTAATTTGTTTGTATCAATTAACATATTAGTAAAGTTGTTTTCAAAGCTGGACATATAATCTATACCCCACTCTGCAAAGTCTTTATCAGTAGTTAATTTTTCTTCATTCTCATCATCTCTTGTATATAAAATATTTCTATTTTGATTAGCCATATATTTGTGTAAAATCTTAGACGCCCTTATCCAGGCCTTATCATTTACAACATCTTCCTGGCGCCCCTCTTTTTTTTGTTTAATAAAATTATCGTCTAAGAATTGACCAGGCATGCCATAGACTTCTATTTGCTTTTGTTTATATTCCAAAGCCTCTGGTGTACCATCTTCTATTTCTGGTGGCAGCCCAATCTTTAGAGGCAACTCACCTTGATAGTAAGCCACTTCATTAGTGTAAGGGTCCCTATATACAGAGTATTCCTCCTCACTTGTCATCACAAGGAGTTCTCTATACGCCTTACTAAAATCATCATTTACAAAATCATCACTCATTAATTATCGTCCAGTTTATAAAATGGTATTTGTTGACTATCAAAATTAGGGTCTGCAACCAACTCATCTAATATTTCTTTATCTCTTTGTAGGCGTTCAGCTATTTCTGTTTGTCCGTCTGATACAGCTTTTCTAATTAACCTATTAAGCATACTTCTTGTATGAGTTTTGTAATGAGTAAGGAAAGCTGTCTGTCCCCCTAATGTATATGGATTACCCTGGTTATTGAGTTTACCTTGAAATGCTGAATGTAATACTTGTCCAGGAATTGGATTTTGATTTGCTGTGTTCCTAACAACTTCTGGCATATTGTTTTCAACCCAAGCTAAGGGGTCAAAATCATTTCCAGCAGCTTTTTTGTCCAGGATATATTTACTAAGGGTTGCGGTATATATTTTATTTTTTTGCGAGGTTAGAAACTCTTTATCAACATAAAAATTGTCAGACATATCTAACTTATTTTTTATTAGTTGTATTGCTGCCTTGTCATCATTTGACAAATTGGCTTTGTATTTTTCAGCTAAATCAAGATAGGTTTTTAAAGTTAATTGATTTTTATTAAATGCTATTTGAACATCAGCAACAGACATAGCTGGATTTATATTAGCCAAGTCTGTTTGAAACCTTGTTAGAACATCAGTATTGTCAAACAATGCCATTGAGTTGTAACCAGTTACGCCATTGTCTGTACTGGTTCTTGTTACCTTGTCAAATGTAGTTTTAAATACTCCGTACTCTTCTGTAAAACCTTGTTGTTGAAAAACACTCAAGGCCTCCGTCATCATTGTCAGACCATTACTTTTATCTTGCTCTATCTCTAAATCAGTATTGCCTTTAGGAAACATAAACTTCATTAATCCAGTATTGAAGTTATCTGTATTTTTATCTTTAGTATGACCTCTAATGTTTGACCTATGAGCAATAACTTTATTGTCATTATCTAACTGCTCAAACCAATTAGTCCTGGCCATATTTATCAATGTAAGCTGGTCCTCTCCCTCTGAAGAAAACAAAGCATTAAATACCTCTGGTGGTAATTCTTTTGCTACATTAGAATTTGGACCTTGCTGTAAGGCGCTTTCTAATCTTTTAAAGAATGTACCTCTTTGTCCTTGAGGTATAGTAACCAACTCATCTTTAATAATATTCTTTTTTATATTCAATATTCTCTTGTCAAACTCTTCTGCCAGGGTGCTTATTTCTGGTGCGGAATAACCAAGAGATTTTGCTTTGAAAAGAATTAGCTTTTTCTTTTCTCTTATCATTGTTGATAGTTGTTCTGTTGGAGGTTGTAAATCCACCTCTGCACCAGTCATACCTGGCGGTAAATCGCTAGGTAATACTGGGGTCATATTTTTTATAATGGTAGAGAGTTCTCCTCCGTCCATTGTAATCATTTCAAATGAACTTTGGAAAGCAGCCTTTTGTTTTTTCTTTTCTACTTTGAGATATTCACTCATCTCCCCTTGCATTTTTGTATAAGCATATATGCCAACATCTGCTCTAAACTTTCCTGCAAGGGCTGGGCTTTGCTCATCAAAAACACTAGCATACCCATTGATGATAGTATCAAAGTGTTCTGTTAATCCGCTGGGGTCTAGTTCTTTTTTCTCATAGTCTATGATATGGTCTAATATTTTCTTTTTAGCTGAGAACTCTAAATCATCATACAAAGATGTTAGCCCAGCATTTTTAGCTGCTCTACCAAAAACAGTAAAGTTATCACCTGGGAATTGAAGTTCGTCTAGCGTATCATTCTTTATAGCATCATCAATTTGTTGCTGTGTAGGCATGTTGGCAGCACCATACTCAGCACCTTCTATCTTGGCCATACCTTCAGCCTGGCCCATAAAGAATGTACTCATCTGGTCTAGCTTATTAGACAATGCAGTATAGCCAGCGCTAGCCTCTCTTTGTCCAGCAAAGTCAATATTTTTGGGTACTGCTAAAACACCCGTACTTTCATATCTTTCTCTAGCTTTGGCCATTGTTTACCTTTGTAACATTTTGTAACATTCTGTTCTCATCAAGCATATACTGGTACTGCTGCGGTGGTGTTATAATTCATTAGATTGGTTTTTGTTATTGTTGAGGTAGTATTTGTTGCAGCATTAGCATTTGGTAAGAATACATTTTTGCCACCAGTAAATCCTCCAGTACCATAAATAAATCCTGCTTGCGCTACACTCATACCTACATTAATAACAGCCATTCGTTGAGCGTTCTTAACCGCTACTTTACCAGCATAGTTGTATTGGTCTGCCTGGTAGTTGGCCATCTTGATTGCCATAGTTTGGTTGTCTCTGGAGATTGTAAAATCATTTACACCTTGTCTAAGTGAGTAAGTGTTAATGATATCTGGTGAACCTCCACTAGAGAATGGGTCTATGTTTCCAGAGGCAGCCCTTGCAGTATTAGACGCCAGGACATAGTTTAACTTTTTAAGTTTATCTACACCCTCTTTCTTATATTGAAGGGCAGTAACTTTACCTTGTATTCTTGTAGCGTTAGCTTGCATATCATACATTTTCTTTTTTTCTTTAGCTGCTTTGATTTGTGCATAACCGCTTACTACGCTTGAGGCTACTGCCAATACTGCTAATTCAACACCACTCATAATATTAGTCCTTCCGTCATTGTCCCAAACTAACCTTATATGCCAAACTCAAAAGAGTTAAAAAGACTGGTTCATTTTGGGAGATTGTTATTACACCATCTCTGTCATAGCCTAAGAACCCATGAGTTCTTTTCTTGCCAGTAAAGGTTTGCACTCCGCCAGCGCCAGACAATGGACCACTAGCTAAATCAATAGTTCTATTGTTAATTACTAAGTTTTGTGATTTGTAAAGATTAGGAGTAATCTCTAATATTCTTTTCTTTTGACTGGCAATAGTACCGCTAGATAACCTGGTCTCTACTGGATTTGTTTTTACTTCTACATCATAATTTAAACCAGCCTCTAAATATAACTGAGGTTGTCCACCAGCTGTAACATTGCCTCCAGAAACAGTATGGTCTGGGTCAACAATATCATCTCTTATAACCTTAACTGATTTACCTTCTATGTGAGAATAACCAGAATAAGTTGAGCCAGAGAAACCAGTTAGGACTTGTGTAGCGCTATCAGTAGTGAAGTCATCATCAAACACCTCAATATAATATTTATCTACTCCGCCTATGTTTCTTTTTACAATGCAATAAATTGTATCAACATCAACAGCTACATCTTTAAAAACGCCATCTGTTACCAGGTGAGAAGGCGCCACAATGTTTTGGCCCTTGTTCAACATAAAAGCTGCAAGCTGTCCAGTAAATGGCAAGCTAGCTGCTCTATAACCAGAACTATCCTCACCATTTAAAATAAGCAGTAAGTCTCCCTCTGTTGTATCCGTAGCTGCTCTCAATGCAGTTTTGATAGGGTCCACTATTAAATGAGAAGATAAAAGGGATATGTTATTGGCAACATAAGATAGTTCAACATCAGAGAACAATAATTCTCTTACTGCCTTACCTTGCCTTTGAATAAATAATGTACCACCTTCAGCTGCCTGGGGCCTTACATAAGCCTTAGCACCTCTTTTTGTACTAGACTTTGCAACAACATTAGAAGGAGTGATTGGGTCTAAATCTCCCTGGGGAATAAAGAACTCTGCACCAGTCGTAAAAACTTGTAAGTCTCTACCAGACCTCATGCCAGTAATTGTGTTAACACTATCTGTTGCCAGGGTAATTTTTATAGCATCATCATCAAGTCCTTCAGCTGCCTTGAAGTTAAAAAATTGTCCAACCTTGGAACCAAATAAAGTTGATGGTAAGGAACCGCTGCCTCCAAAGTATAAGCGTCCTTCATGGAAGGTAGCAGAGATAGGCCAGCCTCTGTTATTACTCCAGCTATCTTCGTAGCCACTTTCTAAAAACCAGTTTTGAGATGGTATAGCTGAGGTATCAAAGAATGGTACTTCTACAAAAGCCTCAACAACAGTAGAAGAAACAAAGTTAACTATCCTTGCTCTACCAAAACCATCTTCTGCCTCAATAAATTGGTCAACATCATTAGCAGTAAATATACCACTACCAGCTGTTATCTCTACTGTTCCATCTACTTTGCTTGGAGTTATAGTTGTAGTTGGTTTAGTTGTTACAAGATTGAAAGCATGCTTAGGAATGGTAAGTTCTGAAGTAAGAAGAGATGTTGTCCAGTCTGTATTCGTAGCCCCTCTCTGTACTTTGAATGGTGCTATATTAGGGTGGACCATTATCAAAGTGTCAGCTGATTGAGTATAATACAATCTTGAAATATCGTAGTTAGTAACTGCATATAGACTGCCAACTTCTAGGTCTATATAATCATTATTGCTACTATTTAAGTTTGTTAATTGTTGTCCGTTCTGGAAAAAGAACATTCTGATTTTAGCACCAGGGTTGTCTGTTTTCAGAGCAGTCATACATATCATAAAACTCTCATCAATAGAGAACTCAAAAGGTACTAAGTAATGTCCATCAGCTGCACCATGACTTGTAATGTCTGTTAGAAATCTTAATCCTGGGCGCCTGCTAAAACCTCCTTGCGGTTCAAATATTACATTCTTTGCTGATTGAACAGAGTTATAGTATTGTTGTAGGTCAATCCTACCCTGCAACAATGGGTCCAGTTCTCCAATAGTAAATGACGCTTGATACTGCTGTACTCTACTCATCTTATATCAGTAAGCAAATAGTCCCCTACAACAGATGGAGTTTGTCCTCCACTATCTATTGACGCTGCTTGTCTAAAGTATCCGCCTCTAAAATTTTCAGCAGCTGTTCCTAATGCTATACCCCTCCAATATTCCGCTTTGGCTGTTTGGTCTGTTATTATTTCTGCTAAATGCCAAGCCATTTGATATCCAAGTAATTGAATAAAATAACTAGGCATGTTTCCTTCACTTACTACTCTTTGATAATCAATATGAATTTCTGTTGCCTCTGTCATCAAGACAGCATATGTACCAGCTGCTTGACCTATCTCCCAGTTTTTAAATAGCTGTCCACCTGGAGACTTAGTAGTTCGTACTGCCTCTGGCACTCCATTTAAAATATCGTTTGGTAATAGATACTGGTATGTCCATTCACTATTTGGACTAACTGTATCTCTTGCTAATTCTTTTTTTGCTATTGTAAAGGACCAACGATACATACCTAATGTAGTTCGTTTTGTATCCTCATATATTGTAGAACATGCCTGGGCTGCTGGCGTTCCGTCTGAAAAGCTAGTAATAGGTTCTGCACCTAATAGTAATAATGCTTTGTTACAAACAGTAACATTAGTATCTCCCTGGGCCATGTTTCTCCTCTCATAATGAGGAGGGGGCTGTTGCCCCCTCTTCTGTTATTAGTCAGCGTCAGCGACAGTAATTGCTGTACCATCTGAAACATCAACTACTGTTCCAGTATTACTTAGCACAACCACCATATTCATAGTTGGTGTATTACTATCGTAAACAAAGATGATATCCCCTACTGTAACTTCTTTAGCTACTTCATTAAAATAGCCTTCAGAATTTACAGCTGCGATAGCGTCTGCACTCTTGTATGAAAACATCTGAGGTGCAGAGCCTTTTTTAGATTGGCCGCCAATAGGGTTCCAACCAGTTCTTGCAAAAGCCATACTATACCTCCTTAGCTTTCCCTGCAAACAACATCAACAATTCCATCAGCGTCAATCGCAACACTACCCATAGATAGTTTTGCTGTAACTAGGAATGAAGTTTTCTCTGCAATGTAGTTAATTTCCGTTGAGGCTGGCATACCAACCGCAACACCCATAGATGATTGATGAAATGCAAAACAAGTTCTGTCATTACTTCCATCTTTAGACAAACCGCCTTCATCTCTATCTCCAAGGATATGGAAGGTAAAGCCCATCATTTGGCCTACCTGGCCACTTACTAAGGCTTGGATTGTCTGGAAGTCAGAACTAATTGCTCTCTCATCTCCCAATAACGCTGCAAGGTTATTTGCATGAATTATCATATGCCTTCCTTCAGCAGGGACATTTTTAGCGTCCAATGCTTTTTTGGCTGCAATGATTTTTCCTACATTGAAATCACTTGCGGTAGCGTTACCGCTAGTTACGACTGTGTTTGCCACAGTTGAACCAGCACTAGCTGCTGCTAGAGCGTCTAACAGAATTTGGTCTTGACGCCTTCCAATAGCTGAACCAACAACTTGGGCCAACTCTCTTCGTTCATCAAAGTTAATCTTCTGTTGTAAAAAGATATCGCTATACTCAGCCGCATAAAAATCCGTAAGCGAACATGCTACGGAACTGAATGAGGTGTTAAGTGGTACGACATCAGTAGCTGGCGTTCTCACGCTTGCCTGCCCTTTTCCTACCTTAGGAAAATTGACAGTAGAACCCACTACTCCAGTTCTTATTCTTGCTGCCCCAGTCAAGACTGCACTTCCTTGATATGCCTGGTGAACCTCAGCATCAAAGAGTTGCACGAAAGCAGGGGACAGATTTGCTTGTGTTGTCATATTTGCCTCCTAGCAAAAGTTGTTAACTTAACAGCGCAACAGTTGTCCAGAAGGTCTGGGCTGAAACTACTCAAATAGGCCTTGAGCCAGCCGCAAGTTTCCTTGCTACCAGAAAGGCTGTGTTCCAGTTATCTTTCAATTACAAGATATACACTACAAGATGGACCTTGTAAAGTTATTTATACCTTTCGTAAAACCTTTTCTCAACAGACTTAGTATATGCAGGGTCTGTCCCATATCTTGGGTCCTTCATCATCTTACTTGTTTCTGCTTTGAAATCATCTTCACTCTCTGGAAGTTCTGGAGTTTCAGTTCTTGTAGGAATGGTAATACTATCTCCAGCCAGGTTCCTCATCTTGATAAGAAGTTTTTGTCCAATAGCTGTACCGCCCCATATATCTATCTCATCTCTCTCCTCTTCAGAGATAATACCTTTGCGCAGTAAGCTATCAGACCAGCCTATATTACCTTTGATAATTTCATCAGCGTTTGTTCCTAGAAGTGCTTTTTGTTGTTTAACATCTAGGTCAATACTTTCTTGTTGTCCTTGAGCCTGGCTCAAAAACTGATTTGTTATTTCATCATATGCTGATTGTGTAAGACCATTCTTCTTGGCCCAGTCATCAAAGAATGATACAAGAGGGTCATCATCTGGAATACCAGCTTTCTCCACTATACTTTTATCATACTTCTCTGGGGTCTTATGGTCTCCCTTATGAAACTTCTTTTCAAGTTCATTATAGCTAGCAGCCATCTTTTCCAGGTCTGGACCATCATCTTCCCAAAACTTATCTGGAAACCAATCTGGCCTATCGTAAGGACCTTCATCATCATTATCCTCAGTAGGCGTCTGCTCTAGGTGCGGTGCTGGTTCATTTGTTTCTTGTGAAACATCTTCTTCCGTTCTGGGTTGTGTCTCCATCAATCCTTTTGGCTCTGGTTGTTGCTGCTCTTCAGTCTTTTCAACTTCTGTATCAGCAGCCAGCGCCTCATTAGCTTGGCTCATTTGCTCTCCTTATTCGTTGTTGTATCTCTCTCACAATAGAGTTCTGGCCTTCTCTAGCATAGCCATAGCTGCTATCAGCACCAGGAACCCAGCAAGGTTGGTCAAGAGTTATTTGTTTTAAGTGTTCCAATACTTCCTTGCCTTCTTGAGTTTGAAAACACTTTCTATAAACAATATCCAGCCTACGCTGAATATCATCATCACTTATCCTAAACTGGGCTACATTACTATCTAATCCGTCCCAGCCTGGAGAATTGATATCTCTAATCTTTTCTGCATTGTTTGCCATAATTATCCTTCCGCTGGCCTATCTGGGGCTGCACCTTCTACATCTGGATTTGGACCGCCAGGCGGTGCGCCTTCACTTTCAGCCATCATTTGTTGAACATCTGGAGGACGCCCTGCTGCTGCTGCTGCACCAGGCCCCTCAGCTGGTGGACCCCCAGGACCAGCCATTCCTTGTTGCTGCGCCAGCATCTGCTGAGCCTGCTGTATAATTTGCGCTCTCTGTTCTGGAGTAGTTCTAAGGTTGGCATCAATACCTAAGTTGTCTAATAAGTAATCCCCAACAGCCTCTGGATTTATTAGGGCGCCACCAGCACCACCCAGAGCCTGGGATATCTGCATAAATTGTAATATGTTTCCAACCTTCTCCATATTCTGTGCCATAGCCAAAGGAGACTGAGGTTCAATCTGTACTTCTAATCCATTTAATTTTAGTGGTAGTTCTATCAAACCTTCTTGGTCCATTAACTCTAAAGTCCTGGTAATGATTGGCGTCATAGTTTCGTTAATCAATCTACCAAAAGCAGAACCTAAGTTTTGACTTAACTCTTTCATTCGTTCTACAATTTCAGTTGCAGACCTTGCACTCATGTTATCTGGAGGCAGGCTTTCATCTAAAAGAGTTTTCTTAATATTCATTCGTAAATCATTTGCTATCAATGAAGATAGGTTAGCATCTCCACTTCTAGGCAATGGTGCTAAACTTGGACCCCTTGGGCCTCCGTTACTAGATACACCTATGATAGCACCAGGTACTATTTGAATAGCTTGAGGATTAAGAACGCCATCATCTACCGCAGTAAATACTCCACCAATACTTAGGCTGGCATTTTTTAAGTTTAATTCTACAACTTTGTTCAGCGTCTTAATATCTGGTAAGGCATATAAACAAACACCTCTTCCATATATTTCACCAGGCGCAACCATGTACCTGGATATAATCCAAGGAAAAGATTTTAATGTTTTATGAAGGATTTTATAATCCCCCTCCATTGTCATTAAACAATAATCAAAATCTCCATCATCATTTGGATAAGTAGCCTCTAAGAGTTCAACTCTTTCCATAGGCCTTTCTTGATATTTCTGAGCAAGTTCTTCTGGTATATCGCTTTCTGGAAATTCTTTTTGTATAGCCTCAAAAGGTTTTTTAAATTTTCTAAATACAAAATTAGGTTTACCCATAGGCCCTTCGTCAAAAGTAACCTGGTACATAGGTATAGAAGTAAACTTTATAGGTTGAACATCATCTCCTTTTTGAATGAGCATGCAGGCAGTACCCACCGCTAAATCTAAAAGAAACTCACCTATTGCTAAATCAAAACCAGACTGGCGCATTACACTAAACATTTTAGTAGTGTAATTATCTAATATTTGTTGTGCCTCTATTCTTCGTTCTGGTGGTACATCTGGACCAGGCCTCAGCCTACACCATTGCTGTTGAGGAGGAAACAAAGCTGATTGTATTCTGTTAGCGAACCTTGATGTTGAGTGGATAGCTGTACTATCAAACACTCTCTTCATCTTGTTCTGGCCTGGTGTATTTTGCTCATAATACCCATCATAAAGATTGCGCATTGGTAAGCAAAACTCATATGCCTCTTCGTATATAGAGCGCCACATTTCCTTCCTTGTTTCACAAGTCTTATAGCGCTTTTTTAATTCTTTAACTTCTAATGCCATATTATGCCGCTTTATGCTTAGCTACAAAAGCCTTGGCCTCAGCAACGCTGTTGAAACCCCATGCTTTTAGTGCTAGTGCTTTTCTAGTTGGATTGCCTTTTTCGTCCTTCATAGGACCTTCTACACCAGCCATACGAGCAGCAAAACTAATGCGCCTAGGGCTAGTACCAGACGAAAGCGGTTTTTTGAGATTGGCACCTTCAGTCTTTTTAAAATGGTCTCTTCCAGCTTGATTAAGGCCCCCTTCAGGGTTTTGAAATTTTTTAGCGACCATATCTTAGTCCTATGCCATAGCTGGTTTTTTCTTACCATATTTCTTAGCCATTGCTTTCTTTAGGTTTGTTTTGGACTTCTTGTTTTTGTCCTTGTCTTTTTTGTTCGCCATTCCGTAATGAGTTGGCATTATTCCCCCCTTCCGTAGTAGGTCTTTTGTGTTTTGGGTTTCTGATGTAAGTTCGCCTAGGCATGTTAGCCCCTAGGGTTTCTTACATCATTATTCCCAAGTTTTGTATTAGACGCCACATTAGTTCCACCAGCTGTTGGTGATACCCTAACTTGTGTCATCAGCTGCCTTCCAGCGCCACTTCTGGCTAACCTTCTTGACCTTATCTTCCTTCTCTCCCTTCTCTCATCTTCCTCAAGCTGTTGACTTCTTCTGTCAACTTCTGGAGTTGGTGGAGGTGGTGGGGGAGAGGGACTGCTAAATAATCCGCCCATATTAAAATATCCTTGCCATCATATAATAGTCATCTCCTTGAGGTCCCCAATGTTTAGCGGTTCCCTCTATTGTAAAGTAGCATACCTTGGCCCAGCGCACAGCCAGAACATTCTCAGTACATACCATAATTTGTAACCTCTTTATTCGTAGTTTGTTCGCAGCATGCTCAAAAAATAGTTTACTTCCTCTGTGAAATCTAATTGTTCTCCTGGAGATATGCTTACTTGGAATTAGCCAGGCCTCATACACTCCGTCCCATAACTGCCATATTCCAAACATTGCATATATGGTATCGCCTTCCATAGCTGTAAAAGCTAGGCCCTTATCTATAAGCTGCTCAAACTGCCTCATTCTTGAGCCATAGAGGGCCATATTACGCTGGTCAAAACTATTTAGGTCAATCATATCAAAATGAGCAGGGTGCCATTTTACGACCCTCTGAAGGGGATATAGCAAGCGCATTACTTGATTAAGTTCATTAGGAGAAAACATCAAAGTCCAATACCTTTGCTTTTGGCTGTTGCATTTTTGCAACATTGTGTTTCCTTGTTACCATATCCTTATGTTCTCCACCGCCTAGCAAGCAATAACCAGCAGCGTCCCCAATATGAGAATGTTCATTTTTATTTGGTGTACTTCTGTATCTCTCTTGTCCAGCACCCATAGATATCCGTTTAAAATGATATCCGCCTGCTAGTGCCTTCCTTAATCTTTCGCATTTTTTATTTATAAGGAACCCTGGCTTGCCATGTATAAGTCTCTGCATTGGTATAGCCATAGCCTCACGCCTCACCTTAAAATCGTTTGTTGCTGTTGGCCTGGCTACTATGTCCATTGTTCGCATATGGTCAAATGCAGTTGTTTCGTATATCTGGTCCCTTTGCTGTCCAGCTGGGTCTCCCCATACATAGAACTGATACTTAGGAAAATATATTCCCATCTCTTCTTTGAGCATGGTTACAAATCTATTCAGACCCATATCAAATGTTACCAGTTCATGTAAGACATGCCAGGCGCCATTCTTCATACGCTGAGCAAATACAGCAGCTGGTGTAAGTCCAAAGTCCAAACCAACTTGAACTGGTACGCCTGGCTCTGGTTCTAAATCAGCTGCCATAGTAGTATCATCATATTCTGGCCAGATAGGCATACCTTCTTGA
>CEPL01017486.1_pt1 | contig 18069 bp, 28 predicted proteins | sample 530541 | NCBI WGS metagenome assembly CEPL01 (sample SAMEA2620339, study PRJEB7988) | marine metagenome | biome: marine biome (ENVO:00000447); feature: surface water layer (ENVO:00002042); material: "saline water (ENVO:00002010), including plankton (ENVO:xxxxxxxx)" | depth 5 m
CGCCTTCAGCTTTAGAGAGTGCTTGGGAGTGGTATTCGTCTGGACCGCGACAAAGATTACAGCCGGGCGGAACGATTGTGATTGTCATGACGCGTTGGAGCACCTTGGATCTAACTTCGAAGCTGATCAAACGCATGGGTGAAGACAACGCCGATCAATGGGAGGTACTAGAATTACCCGCGATTTTAGATTCAGGCAAACCACTCTGGCCTGAATATTGGCAGATTGAGGAACTCGAAGCGGTCAAAGCTTCTATTCCGGTAGCTAAATGGAACGCGCAGTATATGCAAAATCCTACAAGTGAGGAAGGTGCCATTGTCCGCCGTGAGTGGTGGCAGATTTGGGAACACGACGAACCTCCGCCAGTGGAGTACATTATTCAATCCTACGATACCGCTTTTTCGAGAAAAGAATCCGCTGACTACTCAGCGATTACTACTTGGGGCGTGTTTCAACCAACCGATGATGCTCCTGAATCAATAATTCTTTTGGATTCAAAGAAAGGTCGTTGGGATTTTCCCGAACTAAAAACTATTGCTTACGACGAATATCAGAGTTGGAGTCCCGACATGGTCTTGATTGAAGCTCAATCAAGCGGGACTCCTTTGACCCAAGAGCTCAGAATGATGGGAATCCCAGTGATCAACTTTCGACCCTCACGAGGCAACGACAAAGTCACCCGAATGCACTCGGTGGCACCGATGTTTGAAGCGGGCATGGTGTGGGCACCAGAACTAGCTTTTGCCGAGGAGTTGATTGAAGAGTGTGCGGCTTTTCCTTACAGTGAAAACGATGACTTGGTGGATTCCATGACGCAAGCTTTGATGCGTTTTCGTCAAGGCAATTTTATCTCGCTTGATTCCGATGAAGTTATAGAAGATAATCCTATTAGAGATCATATTTATTATTAGAGGTTATTATGCCAGGACATACAAAAGGAAAAAAACCAACATCAAAGATGCCAAAGAAAAACATAGCTTTGAAAAAAAATTCAAAGAAACTATCTGCATTTGGTAAAGAGTTTCAAAAACATAGCCCAGGTGATGTTTTCTCATTTAGAGGAAAAAATTACGTTAGGGTTACTGCGGATGAAGTAAAAAAAGCTGGGTTCAAAACTTTACGCGACTATTTAAATTCGAAAGGTAAAAAAATAACTAAAAATATGGGTCCTGGTACTAAAACTGGAGGTGGATCTTCAGTTTTTAAAAAACCTATTAAAAATAAAAAAATTGCAAGAGGGCCTGTACCAAGAGTTAGAGCAAGAAAACCAATTATAAAAACAAGAGTGGCAAAAGTTAGAAAACCTATTAAAAAAGGCAGTAGAACTGTTTAAATAAAAAATTGGCAAAATCTGCTCCACCTGTTGACAATCTTACTTTCGAAGAAAGTATGAAAAAATTAGAGAAGGTGGTCGCCGCTTTAGAAAGCGGCGATTTGCCTTTAGAAGAAAGCATAGAAGCTTACACTTATGGGGTTAGGTTGGTGGGACGTTCAGAAAAGCTTTTGGCTTATAGCAGAAACAAGATAGAATCAATTCTGAAAGAACAAAATGGTGGTGAATGAAAATTTTTTTAACAGAATTTACAGGTAGCTTTGACGAACAAATTTATTCAGGTCCAAGTATTTGTGCTCCAGACTTTGACTCTGCTCAAGAAATGGCAGAAACTATGGGGCTAACAGTAGTAGGAGAGTTGACAAATTTAATGTTGGCTCAAATGCAAGTAGAAAGTGAGACAATACACTAATGGCTGACATAGACAAAGCAATAGATCCAGCTGATCAGGCTGACTTAGATGTTGAGAATCGAGACAAATCGATTAACGTTAGTATTCCTGAAGACAGCGAGATAGATTTAGCTAATTTTGAAACGCAAGAAGACGGCACTATTACTTTTGGTTCCGTATTAACGCCTGACATTGGCGAAGAATTTAACGACAATTTAGCTGAATATCTTGAGGATGATGAATTAGACACAATTTATAGCGATTTAATGGATGCTGTTGAGGGCGATAGGTCTTCTCGACAAAATTGGGAAGATACTTACAAAGAAGGCCTAGAAACTTTGGGTATGAACTACGAAGAACGTAGCCAACCCTTTGAAGGTGCCTCTGGCGTTATGCACCCACTCTTGGCAGAGTCGGTAACTCAGTTTCAAGCCCAAGCTTATAAAGAATTAATCCCTTCAAACGGTCCTGTGCGCACGCAAGTCATTGGTGCTACCACGCCAGACAGTGACGCGCAAGCCGACCGAGTGCGTGAATTTATGAATTATCAGTTGATGACAGTCATGGAGGAGTATGACAGTGAAACCGATCAACTATTATTTTATCTACCACTCTCAGGTTCAGCTTTTCGTAAAGTTTATTACGATCAAAATTTAAATCGAGCCGTTTCTAGATTTGTTCCCGCTGAAGATCTGATTGTGCCTTACGCCACCACTGATATTTACAGCGCTACCAGAATTACGCATCAGATAGAAATGTCAATGAATGATGTTCGAAAACTGCAAAAAGCAGGTTTCTATCGTGATGTAGAGCTTTCGATGTCTTCCATGATTGACGAGAACTATGACGAAGTCAAAAGTGAGATCGACGAATTGCAAGGCATCGAACCCAGTTACGGCGAGAGCGATACTTGCAATATTTTAGAAATACACACTGAATTAGACTTACCAAACTACGAAGATTTGGATGCCGAGGGCGAACCGACAGGAATTAAGTTGCCTTATGTGATCACGCTCTCAAGCAATTCAAGTGAAATTTTATCAATTCGACGCAACTATCGAGAAACTGATCCCAACAAAAAACGTATCAACTATTTTGTGCACTACAAATTTTTACCAGGTTTAGGGTTTTATGGGTTTGGGTTGACGCACATGATTGGCGGCTTGTCCAAAGCTTCAACTTCTATTTTACGACAGTTAATTGATGCCGGAACGTTGAGTAATTTACCCGCTGGCTTCAAGGCACGAGGGATTCGTATTCGTAATGACGATCAACCACTGCAACCGGGCGAGTTTCGAGACATGGATGCCCCAGGTGGGAATCTTCGCGACGCTTTCGTGCCACTGCCGTTCAAAGAACCTTCGGGCACTTTATTAAATTTACTCGGCACTTTAGTCGATAGTGGTCGTCGTTTCGCTGCTTTGGCTGATACACAAGTTGGCGATGCTAATTCCAACATGCCAGTTGGTACCACCGTAGCTTTACTAGAACGTGGCACCAAAGTTATGTCGGCGATTCACAAACGTTTGCATTCTTCGCAACGTTTTGAATTTAGTTTATTGGCAAAAGTTTTTGCTGAGTATTTACCAGCCGAATATCCGTACATGACTGCCAATGGCAATGCCATGATTAAGAGCATGGATTTTGACGATCGAGTTGATGTCTTACCAGTTTCAGATCCGAACATATTCTCGATGAGTCAACGCGTAATGTTGGCTCAAGAAATCTTAACGGTGGTAAATTCCAATCCACAAATTCATGGGCCGCAAGGTATTTACGAAGGTTATCGTCGCATGTATTCAGCGATGGGAGTGCAAAACATTGAACGTTTGTTGCCACCACCACCGCAACCCATGCCAACGGATCCAGCGGGTGAAAACTCTTTGATGTTAAATGGTCAACCCGTACAAGCTTTCCCTGGACAAGATCACGACGCTCATATCAATGTGCATTTGTCATTTGCTGCCACTAGCAGTGTCATGACCAACCCAGTGGTGATGGGAGCTGTGCAAGCTCACGTTTATCAACACGTGTCATTACGAGCTGCTGAGTTAGTTGAAATGCAAAATATGCAAGATCCAGAATACTTACAAACGTTGCAAATGTTGCAACAAATGCCACCAGAACAAGCTCAACTTATGACCCAAAGATTGATGGAAGCGGTGGCACGTGACGTGGCTCAGGTTGAAGCTGGGTTGATGGCACAAGTCAATCAAGCCTTCATGCCACCAATGCCACCACCAGATCCACTCGTAGCTTTACGTGACAAAGAATTAGATATCAAAGCTCAAGACGTTGATAGAAAACGTGAAGAATTTATCATACGTCAAGAGTTTGATGCGCAAAGAACCATGGAGCAATTAGCTCTCGCAAAAGCTAAATTGAATGTCACCGAAGAAATTGCGCGTATGAAAGACGATTTGGGTCGAGACCGTCTAGACGCTTCGAATCGAATCAAAGAAGCGGAATTAATTATTAAACAAAGAGATTAGTAGTCAGCGCTTGTGGTTTATTCATCTCTCCGATTCTCCCCGATAACATGAGCGCTGACTCAAAATTTTTATGGAAGCAGTTACACTAGCTGATTGGTTACTAAAAAAAATTCGTCAAAGACAAGAAGATATACTTGAAACTTTGGGCTCAGGTAATATACAATCGGTCGAAGACTACCGATTTCACATTGGAGAGCTTACAGCACTTCGCTCTCTGGAATCGGAAATAAAAGAGGTGCTGCAAGAAGAGGAATAATCGATGTCAGAACTAGTAGTTCCAAAACACATCGCAGCAGAACAACAAGCAGAGGCAGAAACAAAGATTGATGCAGCCTATGTCAAGTCAGAAGAAAGGGTTTTAGATCCAACACTTTTAGATAAATCATTATTAGATCGAATGCCAAACCCTACTGGGTGGCGCTTATTAGTTTTACCTTACAAGGGTAAAGGCGTAACCGAAGGTGGTATTCACTTAACAAATTCAACTCTCGAAAGAGAATCTCTAGCGACGGTAGTTGCCTACGTTTTAAAAGTTGGGCCAACGGCGTATGGAGATACTGCTAAATTCGAAGGTGAAGTTTGGTGCAAACCAAAAGATTGGGTACTTATTGGACGTTATTCAGGGGCGAAGTTTCGTCTCGAAGACAACCATGAAGTGAGAATAATAAACGACGATGAAGTCATTGGAACAATTACAGATCCTGACGACATCAAAACTTTATAGGTGATTTATGGCTGAACAACAAGAACAAACATACGAGCTTCCAGATATTTCTGAGGAGCAAATCGAAAAAGCTGCTATGCCAGTCAACAAAAGAGCAGACGAAGAAATTTCTGATGAAACTAAATTTATTGATTTAGAAGAAGACAAAGAAGCGTTAAAACCATTACAAGAAGATACGGTGCAAGAAAACTTTGAGACCAGTCCCAAAGTTATTGAAGAGACCAAAGAAAAATCTGAAGTAGAAAAAAAAGCGGCAATAGCACAAAATCGAATCAATAAAGCGGTGGCTCAAGCCAAAGATTTTCAGCGCCGTGAGTTGATGGCGGTGCAATACGCTAAAACTTTAAAAGAAGAAAACGATAAATTAAAAGCCAGCAAACAAACTTTTGAACAAGACATGTTTGAAAGCCGTAAAGGTGAAACCGAAGCTGCGATTGAACTAGCAAAACAAGCACACAAACAGGCCATTGAGTCCAATGATGCCGATTCTATTGCTAGAGCGACTGAAGCTTTGAGCACTGCTATTGCTGAGAAAAAATATATCGAAGCTAGTGAAGCCAGAAGTAAAATGGACAATATTCAAACTGCACCAGCAGAAGAATTTACTTTACCTGAAGGCGAACCTCAAGAAGTTCAAGAATATGCTCAACCCTCACCCAAGGCACAAACTTGGGCTGCTAAAAACGAATGGTTCGGTCAAGATCGAATCGCTACTAACGTGGCTTTATCGATTCATGAGAATTTAGCCAATGAAGGTTTTGATTTAAACTCAGATGAGTATTACAATGAACTCGACAATAGGCTAAAAGAAGAATTGCCTAACAGATTTAAAAACGTGGAAGCTGACCAAAAACCCGTCCAGACGGTTGCTTCACCATCACGCACTACATCAAGTGGACGCAAACCTAGTAATCGAGTGGAGCTTTCTCCAAGCGAGCAAAGATTAGCGAAACGTTTAGGCGTTTCATTTAAAGATTACGCAATACAAAAAGCGAGGTTACAAAAATCGTGAATAAGGAAACTAAAACAGTAAACAAAACTCCTAGAGCTGAAGAAACTAGGGAAACTAAAAAAGCCAAGCAACCTTGGACTCCTCCAAGTATGCTTGATGTTCCTAACGATCCACCCCCAGGGGTTAAATATCGTTGGATCAGAGCTGAAGTCCTAGGTTTTGAAGATCGTAGCAACGTCTCTAAAAGATTTAGAGAAGGTTGGGAGCCAGTAAGACCGGATGAAGTTCCTGGTTACGATTACCCTACAATTGATGAGGGTCGTCACGCTGGAGTTGTCGGCGTCGGTGGGTTGATACTCTGCAAAATAGACGAGGATATCGTCGACCAAAGAGATCAGTATTATCAACAACAAACTGCAAATCAAATGACAGCTGTAGATAACGACTTAATGCGTGAAGAAAATCCTGCGATGCCTATCTCTAGGGAAAGGAAAAGCAAGGTAACATTTGGTGGAGGAACTAAATAGTTCTTCTTAATTTTAACCGTTTGGAATTTGAAGTCGAAAAAACATGGCAAACGAAACTACTAAAATAGGTCTAGTCCCAGTTCGTAAAGTCGGTGGTGCTCCATTTACAGGCGGCCAACAAAGATACAGAATCGCAAGTGGCGCGACTACTGCTATTTTCCAAGGTGATTTGGTAACAATGCTCACTGCAGGAACTATCGGTAGACATGCAGCTGGCGGCACTGTACCAATTGTTGGTGTCTTTAATGGTGTTTCATACACTGATCCTACAACTGGTGAACAAGTGTTTAAAAACCACTATCCTGGTAGCATTTCCGCGAGCGACATTGTTGCTAACGTAATAGACGATCCAATGGTTCAATTTACTATTCAGTCAGACGAGGCTTTCCCCGTAACTGATTTGTTTGGTAATTTTGACGTGGTTGAGTCTTCGCCTGTTGGTGATACTAAATCTGGAACTTCTAATATTCAATTAGACACTTCAACTGGTGCTACTACAGCAACTTTACCGTTGAAAGCTATTGATATTTCTCAAGATCCAGAAAATTCTGATACGTCTAGCGTTGGCACGAACGTAATTGTGGTTATTCAAAATCACGTCATGGGTGCTAAAAGCGCTGGATTAGCGTAAGAGGTTTAACATGGCAATATCTAGAGCACAATTAGCGAAAGAATTAGAGCCTGGTTTGAATGCCTTATTTGGAATGGAGTATCAAAGATACGAAAACGAACATGCTGAAATCTATGACACAGTTTCTTCTGACAGAGCGTTTGAAGAAGATGTATTGCTCGTAGGTTTTGGTAACGCCCCTACTAAAACAGAGGGACAAGGCGTAAGTTTTGATACAGCTTCAGAGTCATACAGTGCTCGATACACTCACGAGACAGTTGCATTAGCATTTGCTCTTACTGAGGAAGCGATCGAAGATAACTTATATGACAGACTTGGTGCGAGATATACTAAAGCATTGGCTAGAAGTATGGCTCACACAAAACAAGTTAAAGCTGCATCAATCTTAAACAACGCTTTTAACTCAAGTTTTACTGGTGGAGATGGCAAAGAGCTTTGTGCTACTGACCACCCACTAGCAAGTGGCGGTACGTTGAGTAATGAGTTGAGCACGGCTGCTGATTTAAATGAAACTTCTTTAGAAAATTCATTGATCGATATAGCAAACTTTAAAGATGACCGAGACATGATCTTGGCGCTTAGAGGTATGAAGCTAATCGTTCCTACAAATCTACAGTTCGTAGCTGACAGACTCATGGACACCCCAGGAAGAGTTGGCACTTCAGACAATGATATCAATGCAGTAAGAAACATGGGTATGTTGCCTGAAGGTTACGTCGTAAATCACTTCTTAACAGATACAGACGCGTTCTTCATCAAAACTGATTGCCCTGATGGGTTTAAACATTTTGAAAGAACTGCTTTGTCAACTGCGATGGAAGGTGATTTCGATACAGGCAATATGCGTTTCAAGGCAAGAGAAAGATATTCATTTGGGTTCTCTAACCCAAGATGTGTATTTGGTTCTCCCGGAGCATAGTCTTAACAGATCTTAATTGAAGTCTTGATCTCTACTTTATAAATCAGTGAGATTAAAATCAGGGGTAAACATTGTTTACCCCTTTTTTTTTGTTTATAATCGAAAGCACTAGGATAACAATTGTTTTATAGACTGACCTAGCAGACAAGCCAAGACTATAAAACTTATTTCCAATGGAGGAAATTATGGCAAAAAGTACATTTTCAGGACCAGTAAAATCACTTGCTGGATTTATCTCAGCTGGTAGTTCATCAGTAGTTAGTCTAACTGCAGACACAACTTTAACTGTTGAAGCTCATGCTGGTAAAATTTTAACGACTAACGATGCTGATGGTAAATTTACTTTACCTACTATCGTAGCAACTAGCCCTAGCGATCCTACAGATCCAAATCAACTCAATAATTTGGGAGCTACTTTTACTTTTGTAGTTGAAACAGCAGCAACTGATATGGATATTTTAACCGATGGCACAGATAAATTTGTCGGTGGCTTATACACAGGTAAAGACGATGCCACTGGTAAAACTTTTATTTCTGGTGCATCTAATGATGTCATCACTATGAATGGTTCTACTAAAGGTGGACTAGCTGGTAGTATCGTAAAAGTTACTGCAATAGCTGATAACAAATATGCTGTCGAAGGTATAATTCTAGGCTCAGGCACTATAGTTACACCATTTGCTGACGCATAATCAGGAGTAAAATATGGCTGATACAGTAACGTCACAAACCATAGCCGATGGCGATAGGATCGCAATTTTAAAATTCACCAATGTCAGCGATGGCACTGGTGAATCGGCGGTAAAAAAAGTCGATGTATCTGCTTTAGCTGCCAATAGCCAAGGTGCTGCTTGCACTGGCGTTAAAGTAGCTAAGATTTGGTGGGCCTGTCGAGGCATGGGTGTCAACATAGAGTTTGATGCCTCTACAAATGTCTTAATCACAGGCTTACCAGCGGATAGCACAGGTGATGAATATTACGATGAAGTTTTTACTGGAATCCCAAACAACGCAGGATCTGGTAAAACTGGTGATATAGATTTCACTACAGTTAGCGCTAGTAGTGGTAACACTTATTCGATAATTTTAGAATTAGTTAAAACTTACGCATAAGGAGTAAATTATGTATAAAAAAACTAAAGGCTACGCGGGCGGAGGCATGGTCAAAAGAACAAAAGGTTATGCAGGTGGAGGCATGGCCAAGGGCACTAAAGGTTATGCAGCTGGTGGTATGACTAAAGGCACTAAAGGCTATGCTAACGGAGGCATGGCTAAAGGTACCAAAGGCTATGCTAACGGAGGCATGGCTAAGGGCAAAGGCACTAAAGGTTATGCTAGAGGCGGTATGGCTAAAGGTGTTAAAGGGTTTTTCACTGGAGGTATTGCTAAACAAGAACCTTTAAAAGAAGAACCTTTAAAAGAACTTGAGTCCAAACGTGAGTCCAGAAGACCATTTAAGCCCAGAAGACCAAGAAACCCACTGCGAGGACCAAGCCTTAAAGGTGTAACAGCTAACAAAAAAAGGAAAAAAGAAAAGTAGTTCTGTTGTTAGAAAAATATAAAATAAGTTAAAAAATATAATTAGTGCCAAATTTAATTAGTAATATTCCATACTTTAAATGTTGGGTAAGGAGAGAATTTACATGTAATCATAGGAATTATCATGGTGAGTTCATTCATGCTTATGCTATTGCTGTAAACACTATTCCAGATCGATCTTTATCTTTCCAAGTAGTATTTACTGGTTGTGAAATCGATGACGAAGATTGGCAAGAGGGTAACATTCACGGCGGCGCTATGTGGGCTAGAATGCCAATTCAAGCTTTAGTTGCTGACATACCTTTAGAACAGTGGCCAGAGCCAATGGAAGATCATATTGCTCAACCCTGGGACTGCGAATCTAGAGATCATTCAACAATCATCATGGATCGAGTCAGCTCTAGTCCTTGGATCTGCAAGATAGCTGGTGAGTTTTATACGGGTAAATATTTATTTACGGTGGATTATACAAACAATGAAATAGCTGACGATCCTGCTCAACATAAACAATCACATGTGTTATATTTAACTGACGCTGGTAAGTGGACAGGCAACTTTGTTGCTTTACCTAACAATAGAGTTAGAGCAACAAGTCCAGCTTTGTGGCGAACTGGAGAAGGTGCTCCAGATTTTATGCCATCACAATGGGTTCACTCAGCTGAAGGACATGAAAGTTATTTAGATCCAAAAATAACTTTTAATAATTTATACGATGAGGATGATTAAATGGCAACTTCAAACAGTACAAATTTTGAACCAAACGTAACTGAGTTCGTTGAAGAAGCTTTTGAGAGATGTGGCGTTGAACTAAGAACTGGTTACGATTTAAAAACAGCCAGGAGATCTATTAATTTAATGTTAGCTGAGTGGGCTAACCGTGGTCTGAATCAGTGGACTATTGAACAAGCAACACAAACAGTTACTGAAGGCACAACCGATTACAGTTTAAATGCGAATATTATTGATGTCTTAGATGTTGTGGTTAGAAGAACAGTCAATCAAACTCAAACCGATATCAGCATGGATAGAGTTAGTCGTAGTGAATACATCAACATCCCAAACAAAACTACTAAAGCTAGACCAACACAATTTTTTCTGGATAAATTAAATACACCAGTTTTAAAAATTTGGCCAGCCCCAGAAAACTCTACTGATATTTTAGTATTTAATAAAATAGTTAGAATGGATGATGCTGATTCAGCTATCGATACCATGGACATGCCATTTCGTTTTTACCCATGCTTTGTTGCAGGTTTAGCTTATTACATTTCCATGAAAAGAGCACCAGAAAGAACTCTGCCTTTAAAAGAAATATATGAAGAAGAGTTTAGAAGGGCGGCCGATCAAGACGAAGATCGAGCTTCACTTCGAATAGTGCCATATTCTCAGGGGTATTAATGGCTAAAGCATCAGGTAAATACGCTTATGGAATATGTGATATAAGCGGTTTTCGTTACAAATTAAAAGATATGAAAGTAACTTGGGACGGCTTATTGGTGGGACGAGATCAATGGAATGCCAAGCATCCTCAGTTAGAACCAAGAAGGCATATAACCGATGCCGAAGCTTTAATCAATCCTAGACCCAACACTGATTTTGAAGTCAACGAGGGAAAGATAGTAACAACACAAGATCCCATTGGATCTGTAATTAAAGGAAACAAATTAACAGCCTCTATTGGAGATGTTACAATCACAACATGACTTTAACAGAATTAAAAACACTAATTCAAAATTTTTGTGAGAGCACAGAAACTACTTTTACTTCTACTTTAAATGACATTATTAAAAATGCAGAGGATAGAATATTTGAATTAGTACAATCTGATTTTTTTAGAAAAAATGTTCAAGGAACTTTAACCACTGGCAGTAGATTTTTAACTTGTCCGACAGATTTTTTATCTAGTTTTTCTTTGGCTGTAATTGATAGCAACAATGATTATGAGTTTTTACTCAAAAAACATTCTAGTTTTATGCAAGAGTACAGTGTAGATATTTCTGATACTTCTCTACGAGGCAAACCTTTATATTACGCTGACTTTGATAAAGAGTTATCTTCAGCTTCTAACAACGGATCTACTATTATTGTAGCTCCAGTACCAGATCAAGCTTACAGTGTTGAGTTACACTATCTTTATAAACCAAATAGTCTAGTCACTGATACTACTGGCACTTGGTTATCAACGAATGCAAGGAATGCTCTATTGTATGCTTCTTTAGTAGAGGCTTACACTTTCTTAAAAGGCGAGCCTGATTTAATGGCTTTGTATGAAAATAGATTTCAACAAGAAATCTTAAGACTAAAAAATAGAGCAGAAGCGAGGGGTAGGAGAGACGAGTATCGATACGACTCGTTGCGAACACAAGTTACTTAATGCAAAAAATAAAAGAATTACAAGGCAAAAAAATTGCTATTGTTGGCTTGGGTAAAAGTTGGTTTGATTTTGCTTTGGCCAGAACTAATGGCACTTCGTTTGATGAAGTTTGGGTAATCAATGCTGTTGGTAACGTAATCTATCACGATCGAGTATTTATGATGGACCCAGCTTCTAGATTTCTTGATAGCGACGATGCAGGACTACAAACCAATGGCGCAAAGGAGATGTTAAAAAAAAACCAAGGGCCGATTTATACTTGCGAACTTGATGCAAGGTGCCCAGGTTTAGTTGAATATCCTATCAAAGAAGTAATCGAAGAAACGAATTGTCACTATTTAAATAATACCGTAGCTTATGCAATTGCTTTTGCTTTTTGGCATAAAGTCGGGGCTATTCATTTATTTGGTATAGATTTTGGTTACAAAGGTAATTTATATTTTGCTGAAGCTGGTAGGGCTTGTTGTGAATATTGGTTAGCTTTGTGTATGAAAGAGGGCATTGAGGTTGGTGTTGCTGCTTCATCTTTTCTACTTGATACGGCCGTAAATGAAGATGAAAAGCTTTATGGTTATCACAGATTAACAGATCCATTAATAACTCATTACGACTCTGAAAATAAAAAATTAACGGTTAAAAAATTAAGTGAAGTCAATAACAATCAAACTTATATACCAGAACCAACTCTAGTTGGTAGAAATGATGATGAAAAAATAAGTGTAAATGAAATGGCAAAAAACTCTAGTATAGAACCGAATAAATGGTAGACGAGATAACTCCTAGCGGAATGCCAGAACTAGGTATAGTTGAAGCTAAAACAACTAACTTTGGCGGGCACCCACCAGAGTTTTGGGCAGAACGTTTAGCTGAAAAGATAGTAGAGTCTTCTGGTAATTTTGAGCCTCACGTATTAGATCAAGCCATAGCGTACAAAAATTTAATTTATCAAGTTTGTTTAATTTACATAAAAAATGCTATAAAATCTTATAAAGCTAGTTTGATTCAAGAGCTGATAAAAGGAGGCGATGAAGACTTGGCTAAAATTATAAAAAGGATATAAACATGGCAATATCATCGACACTTACAACTAGTTTCAAGAAAGAATTACTTGAAGCTGTGCACAACTTTAAAAACTCTGGTGGTGATACTTTTAAACTAGCTTTATACACAAGTTCGGCTACTTTAGGAGCCACGACTACTGCTTTTACAACCACTGGTCAAGCTAGTGGAACTAATTACAGTTCTGGTGGTGGCACTTTAACTAGAGTAGATCCTACAACTGGTGGAACCACAGGTTTCACAGACTTTGCAGATTTAACTTTTGGCACAGCCACTATTACAGCTAGAGGTTGCATGATTTATAATTCATCTGACAGTAATAAATCTGTAGCCACTATTGATTTTGGTGGAGACAAAACTTCTACTGCTGGTGATTTCACAATCGTGTTTCCAGCTGCAGCAGCAAGCACGGCTATTATTAGAATAGCGTAAGGGGGAGAGCATGGCTCTTGTCCTTAACGATAGGGTAAAAGAAACCACTACCACCACAGGTACGGGTACTCTAAACCTAGCTGGTGCTGCTACCAACTTTGAAACTTTTGTTGCTGGCATAGGTGACGGCAATACCGTTTATTATGCTATCGTGCATCAAAGCGCAGCTGAGTTTGAAGTAGGCCTTGGTACTGTTACCGATGCTACTCCCGACACTTTATCTAGGGCAACTATTCTTAGTAGTTCTAACTCTGATTCCGCAGTTAATTTTTCTTCTGGTACTAAAGATGTATTCTGTACTTTGCCTGCTAGTAAAACAGTCTTTGAAGATGCAAGTAGCAATGTTACTTTGCCCGGAACTATAACAGCAGTAGGCACATCTGTATTTACTAATTTAGATATTTCAGGTGATGTAGATGTAGACGGCACATTAGAAGCTGATGCTATGACTTTAGACGGCACAGCTATTACAACCACAGCCACTTTAAGCACTGGTATTTCTAATAACAATGTGCCTAAATTTACAAGTGGCGTAGTTGATGACGATTTCTTAAGAGTAAACGGTACCGCCATAGAAGGTAGATCAGCAAGTGAAGTTTTATCAGATATAGGTGCTTCCGCTGCTGCAGGTAGTTCAAGTATTGTTACTACAGGTGCATTAGATTCAGGATCAATTACGAGTGGTTTCGGCACAATCGATACTGGTTCTAGTACGATTACAACTACTGGTGCTATTACTGGTGGGTCATTAGTTGCTGATAACATAACTATAGATGGCACAGAAATAGATTTATCTTCTGGCTCTCTAACAGTAGATGTAGCAGACGATATTAATCTTGATGCTGACGGAGGGACTATTGTATTTAAAGACGGAGGCACAGAAATTGCACTTCTTGCTTTAGATAACTCTGGATTTTTTGATATTCTTTCTTCGGTTTCGGATGCAGATATAAGAATTAGAGGAAATGATGGTGGTAGCACAATAACAGCTCTTACCTTTGATATGTCAGAAGCAGGCGCAGCAACATTTAACAATGATGTAACTGCATTTTCAGATGCTAGATTAAAAGATAATATTGAAACTCTTGAGAATGGATTACAAAAAATAGAACAATTAAGAGGAGTAACTTACACAAGAGATAATAAAGAAAGTATTGGGGTGATTGCTCAAGAAGTAGAAAAAATATTACCAGAAATAGTCAAAACAGCAGATGATGAAATGGGTACAAAATCTGTTGATTATAGTAGAATAACTGCAGTGTTGATTGAAGCAGTGAAAGAATTATCTGCAAAAGTTCAAGAATTAGAGAGTAAATAATGGCAGTCCCAACAGGTACGGCAAAATTTTCAGAAATACAAACAGAATTTGGTGGAAGCAATCCTATCTCTTTGAGTGAATATTATTCTGGTGGATCTTTAGTAAAAGCAAATTTAGGAATTTTCGCACCCAATGGCGTACCCACTTCTGGAACAATAAGCGTAAATGATTTTCGAGGCGCCGAAAACACTAGTGAATTTTGGACTACAAGTGTTAATTTTACTCAAGCTGGTAGACCTATTGTTGGAGGCACGGTTGCAGGACAATCAAGTCTTGGGTCAGGAGCACCCGCTCCAGTTATATCAGATACCACACCTGACAACGGTAGAGTTATGAAAAGTAGCACACTACTAGAACTTTATTATTTACAACCACAAGTTCCAAAAGGAGACCCGCCCTCTGCAGTGTCGTTTAATGTAACTTTAAATCCAACACCATCAGATTCAGATATGAACAATGATACAGATGCTTTTAAATTTATAACAGATGCTGGCGTTCGCACCTATCAAAGAAATGCGGCAACTTACAATGCGGTTACTAATACTTTTCATACCTGGGTATGGGGAAGTTCACCTTTTGGTCCTCAATCAACAAGAGATGTTACTTTTGACTGTAATTAAACATGGCTTTAGCACATAAAACAGACAATGGTGTAAAAAGAGTTGGTAAACATTATGCAGACGAACATTATTGGGAAATACCTGCAATACTAGATAGTGAGGGAGAGGTAGATGAAGCTGCTTCCGAAAAAGTTTTAGATAAACTACACTATGACAGCGTTACCCCTTTTATTGTAAAAGAAACTACGGTGCATCCATATATTGATGCAACAGACGTTGGTGAAATATGACTGCAATAAAAGGATTTACAAACATGACAAGTTATAAAGTTGAAGACGACTTAATGCTTACAGTAGTTACAGGCGATAAAGATACTGTTGCGACAAGAGAATTAGTAGACATACCAAACCCAACATTACACACAATACATGAAAATAATAAACTATTTTCATTGCCTATAAGATGGATAATTTTAAAAGGCAGTGCTTCACATAGTTGGTATTGGGAAGATGAAATTGATGTTACAAAAGAAGATTTAGAACAATTAGAAGAACTTAATAAAGATGATACTTTAAAAAATTCTTCAAATTATGTAGCTACTAATTTAGACGATGCTATAGCTAATAAAAAATATGGTTTTACTTATACCTATGATTGTCCTTTTACTACTTTGACTCCTACACAAGTAAAATACCAACCAATATGTAAAGGCATCATTGAAGCATTACAAGACGATACAAGATACTTGTGTACCATAACAAATAATACTAATTATTCTGCATCCCTCTTGGATATACCTAGAGGACAAACGTCTACTTTGACAAAACAAGGTATAATAGATTACGTAATTTTTAGTGGAGCTTGTGAAGTTAACGGTGTTGCTATAGCAGAAAACACTTTTAAAAAATTAACAAGTGATTCAATAAATATAAAAAATACTGATAGTAGAGATATTAGAATAGTTCTAGTTAGTAAATGAGAAAAAAATTATTTTATTTAGTGCCCGTTTTAAACACAATGTTTACTAATGGTAAATGGAATTTTCCTTTAATTAGAATAGTAAAAGATTTTTATAAAAAACACGGTTTAATTCTTACTATCCTTTGGGTTTTATTAGTTGTGGTAGGAACTAAAGTAGTTTTTATAAATGGTTCAATAGCAATAATAAATTATATTTTTGGTATAGATATACCCTTTGGGCCAGTCTGGGAAAATATAAGGGGGAATTTTGGCTTTGTGGATTAAATTACTTTTGCTTGCTACAGGTGTGGTCATAGGATTTATGGGTACTTCTTTTTACTTTATAGTCCTTCCAATCATAGAATCTATAATGAAGTTTTCTTTATGAATAGTTCTTGGCAGCTTTGGGAGAAAGGAGTTAGTGATGAGGTTTTAGAAAAAATCTTAGAAGTGACAAATAAGTTGAAGCTAGAAGAAGCGCAAGTAGGAACTGGTGCACGTCCTATAACAGATTCTAATACAAGAAGATCGAAAACTGGTTTTTTAAATGCTTTAAATCCTGAACATGAAAATATATATGCTCTTTGCACAAACTTTTTTTATCAAGCAAACACTAATGCTTTTGGTGTAAATTTATCAAGGTTGTCTGAAATACAATACACAGAATATCATGCAGAAGATGAAGGGTTTTATACTATGCACCAAGATTGTTTTTTAGAATCAGAAAAACTTATAGATAGAAAATTAAGTTTGACAATACAATTATCAGATCCTGATGAATATGAAGGAGGAGATTTTGTTTTTGATACTGCTTTTGTAAACACTAGACCTGATAGACGACTTTTAAAACAAAAAGGCGCGGTTTTAGTATTTCCTTCGTTTATGACGCATAAAGTAGAACCAGTTACAAAAGGTATAAGAAAAAGTTTGGTAGCTTGGATTGATGGACCCTGTTGGCGATAAACACAATTTAAAAAATAAAAAATTATTATCTTATGATTCTGAAATGATGGATCTAGATTATTATGTAAGCACCGCTTATAAAAAACCAATAAAATATACCAAACATTTTGATATGGTCTACACTTTACCTTTTTTAGATAAAGATTTTTGTAATGAACTTTTAACAGAAATTAAATGTATTGAAAAAAATTTTAATTATGAAGGAAACGAACAAGAACATATAAGTGTAAGAAGTCCAGAATTAAAACTTAAAAATATATGTCCTGAATTATCAAAACATTTATTAGAAAGAGTTTGCGCTTTTGGTAATGCTTTTTTTATTAAATATTTTGGCACGCCTGTAAATAGAGGAACTGTTCATGTAACAAAATATAATAAAGAATGGGTAGGTCAAGAACACACAGACCTTTGCGACGTATCGGTTTTAGTTTCTTTAAATGAAAAAGAGTTTGAAGGAGGAGGCACAGAATTTAAAGGTGGGATAATAAAACCGTTGTCTGTAGGTTCTGCCATAATTTTTCCAAGTTACATAACCAAACATAAAGGATTATCTATAACTTCAGGAGAAAGATATTTATTAGTTTTTTGGTTGACACGATCAATGTAAGATATAATTAACTATGGATGATAATATTAAAATAAACGGTAAAGACTATAAGATTGCTGATTTAACCAGTCAGCAAAAGTATTTACTAGAATTAATTACTGAACAGGGGATAAAAAAAGCGGAGTCTCAAAAAGCTCTTGATGTAGCCACTGCCTCACTAATAGTGTTTGAAAATAATTTAAAGACATCATTAGAGCAAATAAATTCAGAGACAGAAAAAAAAGTTGAAATAATAAAGGAATAACGTGCTTGGTATAGTCGCGTTTGCTCAAGCTCCTTTTGCGGATT
>CEPL01012448.1_pt1 | contig 17821 bp, 14 predicted proteins | sample 530541 | NCBI WGS metagenome assembly CEPL01 (sample SAMEA2620339, study PRJEB7988) | marine metagenome | biome: marine biome (ENVO:00000447); feature: surface water layer (ENVO:00002042); material: "saline water (ENVO:00002010), including plankton (ENVO:xxxxxxxx)" | depth 5 m
TTTTCCAAGCTCTACACCCCACTGATCATAGCTGAAAATATTCCAAATAATACCCTCCACAAATATTTTATGTTCATACATTGAAATGAGTTTCCCCATTGATTCAGGTGTAAGCTTATCTATTAGAATAGTATTCGTTGGTTTATTACCATCAAAAATCTTGAACTCAGTGATTTTTTCATCACGAGAACTTTTAGATTCACTTATAACTTCTTCTTTAGTTTTTCCATTTAGTAAAGCTTCGGTTTGACCTATAAAATTTGAAAGTAGCTTGTTGTGGTGATCTTCATTTTGAAACAATGATTTTTTAAAACCAATGAAGTCACATGGAATAAGTTTAGTCCCTTGATGAATTAGTTGAAAAAAGGCATGTTGGGAATTTGTTCCAGTACTCCCCCAAATAATGTTTCCAGTTTGGTATGAAACTTTTTCACCATTTCTATCTACACTTTTGCCATTACTTTCCATAATTGCTTGTTGTAGATAAGAAGGTAGATATTTTAAATACTCAGAGTAGGGGATTATAGCATGTGTCTCTGAACCGTGAAAGTTATTATACCAGACACTTAGTAAAGCTAATACAACAGGAATATTTTTTTCAAAAGGTTCGCTTTTAAAGTGATTATCCATCTTAAAAGCTCCTTTTAAAAGATTCTCAAAGTTTTCATAACCTATAGCTAAACAAATTGAAAGTCCTACGTTGCTCCATAATGAAAATCTTCCTCCAACATAATCATAAATAGGAAAAACAAATTCTGTGTTTATTCCAAACTCTTCTATTGCACTTAAATTTGTTGATACTGCAGCAAAATGATTTTTTATATTCTCAGATCCAAGCTTTTTAGAAAACCATGACTTAACAGTATTTGCATTGGAAAGAGTTTCTTGAGTTGTAAAAGTTTTCGAAACAACTATAAATAAAGTTGTTTCTGGATCGATTGTTTTAATAACTTCATTTACATGGTCACCATCAATATTTGATACAAAATGAACATTCAAATATGTTTTATAAAACTTTAGAGCTTCAATAACCATCAAAGGACCTAAATCAGAGCCACCGATACCAATATTTACTATATCAGTAAAAGTTTTTCCAGTAGAACCTTTTAATTCACCACTCATCACTTTTTCAGTAAAATCTTTTAATTTTTTTCTGTCTTCTAATATCTGATTATAATTATGCGAGCTATTTTCAAAACTTCTTATGGCAGTGTGAAGAACTCTTCTGTTCTCTGTTTCATTAATTTCAAATCCATCAAATTGAGACTGAATTGCTTTCTTGAGATGACATTCTTCAGCAAGATTCAAAAGCAATCCCATCAAATTTTTAGAAATCATATTTTTTGAAAAATCTAAATGAAAATCTTCAAAAGAAATTGAAAAATCTTTTGCTCTATTAACATTGCTTTGGAAAAGAGCTTTGATATTTTCTTCTTTATTAGAGTTTTCTAAGAGTTTCCAGGATTTAGTTGTTGTTGGATTAATTTTTGGCAATGTCATCTTATACAAAATCTATTCAAAGTTAAGATTTGAATCTATATTATCTAATTTATATTTGATTGGTTCCATATAAGCTAGATATTTTAACCTTAATTCATTTGAAATAGGCTTTGCTTCTGGTAGCTTTTGTTTTAAAGGATCAACTTGCTTACCATTTTTCCAAAATCTATAACAAACGTGGGGCCCTGAGGTATATCCAGTCATTCCAACTTCTCCAATTTTATCACCTTGCTTGACTTGTGTTCCAACTTTAAGCCCTTTTTTTCGCATGTGTAGATATTGTGTTGAATAAGTAGCATTATGTTTAATTCTTATATAATACCCATTAGCTCTTGTGTAACCTGATTTTTCAACTCTTCCAGATGCCGTAGCTCTAATAGGAGTTCCCACTGGAGCAGCAAAATCAGTTCCATAATGAGGCTTGATTCTTCCATAGTAAGCAATCTTTCTTCTAAGATTATATCTGGAAGAAATTCTACTAAATTGAACCGGGGACAAGAGGAAGGCTCTCCTTAAATTTTTACCATTTTCATCAAAATATTCAGTAATTCCTCTAATTGAGTCAGTTTGATATTCTATAGCATAGAAAGGCTTACCCCTATGCTCAAAATATGCATTATGAACTCTGTTTAATCCAATGTAAATAGAATCATCAATGAACTTTGAAGTATACAATATTTTAAAATTATCTCCCTTTTCCAATCTAAAAAAATCGATATTCCATGCATAGATTTCTGAAAGCTCATTTGTAATTAAAGGGCTTAATCCCAAGTCCTGCATAGTTTCTGAAAGAGAGCTTCTTATGACGCCAGAGGCTTCATATTCAACTAGTTTAACGTCTTTTTGTTTTTTTTCTGCATATATACTATCACCAAGTGATACAACTAAATAATCAATTGAACTGGGTTGATATATAAAATACTCAGGCTTTCTAATTGAATCCTTTGAATATAGAATTGTGTATGGTCTTCCTACGTTAACTTTTCTTATATCAAATACTTTTTTTACTTCATTTACAATGTTGAAAATTTTCGGATAGTAAAGCTCATTTTTCTCAAGAATCAACCCAAATGAATCTCCTCTCTCTATTGTATCTCTATTTACTTCATAGTCATTTAATATAAATCCAAATTCCTTAATGATTTTTTCTTTTTTACTTTGAATAATTTCAGGTTCAACTTTTTTATCATTATCACATGACAAAAGAAAGAGCAGGATAGAGAGCTTAAAAATTTTCTTAATCATTAATTACAATTTTAAATGGATTTGTTAATCCTCTAAAAGTGGTTAAATCAGCGACAATTGTTCCAACTCTCAAATTAGCTTTAACTTTAATTGGTACTCTGTTGTCATCATTTGTAACCCATAACTCAAGGCCCTTATTATTTCTAAATACCCTTCCAGCTTCCATATATGGGTTTAACTTCATACATTCAATTATACCAAATTTCGTCTTTAGATTTTCTATTCCCAAAAATTTCATTTTAAAAGGATAGTTTTCAGAGTCAAAAAAAATATTAACGTAAATATAGTCTCCAGTTTTTAATCTAGAAATATCTAAATGCTTTCTTAAATAGTAAAATGTTGAAACTATATCTTGAATGTTTTCATCAAACTTAAATTCCTTTTCTTCGTCTGTTAGTTTGTTATACAACAAAGCTTTGTTAGAGTCATAATCATAAGTAGTTTCTGTATTTTTTACATAACCTCCTTCATAGATATTTCTTATCGATTTTAAAGGTTTTACTAAGTTCTTGTCGAAATAGGTTTCGTAAAGATCTTCTACTTTAAAAAAAAGCCTTGCTAATCCAGTTGTTCGCCCTATTGCACTTGCTCTAAAAACTTGTTTGTTTTCAAGTGTTTCTTCCTTTAATTCTAAAGATGCATAACTTGCATTGAAGATCCCATAGTACAGTTTATATTCGAAAAATTCCCCAGATTTAAAGGCATTGTAATTTTTTGTATATAATGTATCAGAATAACTTTCAGAATATAACAAGCTTGAGGAAAAGAATAATGAAATAAAAATTAAATATTTAAAACCTTTCAATTGAATAAAATTATGAAACAATATTTATTTTTTACTTAGACAATAATAAACATCTTCTAAATTTATCATCACCGTTAATAATAAAATCTCCATTGATTAAAAACTTAAGATTTTTTTTATTTCTATTATTGTAATATATGTGTATTAAGTCTAACTTATTGCATTCTAAGATTTTGTGCATATTTAATTTTAATTTCATAAGATTTACAAAAGATACATCATTTAAAATTTCTAAATGAATCTGAGAAAAATAAGGGAATTTAATGTATAATATGTTAATTAAAATATTTAAAAATCTAATTTGAGTTATTTTTTTTGGCAAATCTATTCTAAGTCTATTTTTAATTGCACTAGTCTTTATTACAGCTTGATCAACTATTTTAATTGACAAGTTTGATTTAAAATTACTTTTTTTAAATGAATGCCATTTAATCTTTTTATTGAAATTAAATTTAAAATTACTTTCATTTAATTCATTTCTGTCAAATGAATTATAAATTATTGAGTTCTTAAAATTTTTTTCGGTTAAAGCAAAATTTATTCTGCGATCATTTTTGAAGAGATTATTAATAAATGTAGGTTGATAACCCGACTTAATTAAGACATTCATACCTTTAAAATTTACTTGACTACAACTAGATATAATACGTTTTAGTTTTTTAAAAAGAAATATGTGAATAGCTTTCCAAGCATTAAAGTAAACTCTTGAAAAAAGGTTATCGTTTGGCCAGCCAATTCCATGTATACTGAATTGATTATCAAGTTCAGGAACAATTCTTATTAATCCATAGCTAGTATTTTTTATATCGCATATTAAATAAACGTATGACCATGAAAAAATAGAGTTATAATATTCCTCTAAATTTTCCTCGTTATCTTGATTTGGGAATACATTTCTCATAAGTTTATTATCTGTATTTTCAGCTATCCATTTTGAATTATTTTTGGATAATAATAACAAACATATATTATTGTTTTTATCAGAAAGTTTTTTTGGTAAATTAATCATAAATAGCTTAGATGCCAATCTGCTATTGCTTTAGAAATTGGTTGATTTGTTAGTTCCTCTATCCAAAGCCATTGTCCATTTGGGTTACATTCTAAAAAATACCATTCTTGTTCAGGTGTCTCAATTAAGTCAATAGCACCAAATGGTAAATCTAATTTATTTATGTAATCTAAAATTTTATCACTTACTTGATTTGGTATTTTTTCATAATAATGCTTTATATGTTCATATTTTTTTTTTCTCCAGTCTAGCTCAGCACCAATAGATTTTTGAGATTCAATCACACAAGGAAAAATTTTATTACCAACAACAGTAATTCTCCATTCTCTTTTTTTATTAATGTATTTTTGAATATAATTGTAAGTTGAGGATATGACTTCTGTATCAACTTTAAACAATTCTTTTTTATCGATAACCTCAGTAAAATAAGGTGTCCAAAATTTATCATCATTAAAACCACGAACATGAATTGGCTTTACAGCAATCTTACCATTTTTACTAACAAATCTCTTAATTTCACCAATGTTTTTCGAAATTAGAGTTTCTGGAACATTGAATCCTGAGCTTACTGCAGTATCAAGTTGTAATAACCTTGAGGAATTTTTTTTGTCATTCAAAGGGTGTCCCATCCATGGAATATTTGAAAGTGAATGTAAAAAATGATATAATGCACCCCAAGCCTCACCAATCCTAACAGAATCAAACGAACTAACTTCATCAAGGGGTTTTACTGGCCTTCGATAATACACACTTGAGATATCATTTTGGAGAATTTTTCTGTTATATCCAGAAATGAAAGAATTATTATGCCCATTGTAAATGGATATGTTTATATTAAAATCACCTAAAATTTTTTCGGTGTTTATTCTAAAAACATTTTCGCCAAGATGATCGATAACTTTATCAGCATGAGGATCATCCTCATTTGTTACAATCAATACTTTCCTCAAAATATTCTATGAATTAAGAGCTTTGCTCCAGTCGCGAATAGAATTAATTTGGTTTTCAACGGCTTTTTCTACTAATCTTAATTTATCATCACTTATTAAAAACTCCTTAGCAATAGCTGCGATGTGATCTCTTTCAATTTGTGAATAACCACCTTCCATATGAGCTATTGCGACAGAATCTCGAACAATATAAACGGAAAAAATTTGTTTAGTTTCATCTGATAAATTTAATTCAGAAATAGATTTAAGAGGAGATTTCAATGCATCATCATAGCAGGAATCAGCCCAATTGTGAGATGAAATTAAAAATTTTATTGCTTTTACTTCGTCTTCATGAACACCATCAACACCAGCAATAAACTGTAAGACTCTAATATATTGAACAGCATCGTTGTATGTGCCATTTTCAACAGGGTAGTTACTAAAAATACTTTTCATAATTAATTATTTAATCGTCCATAACTTGATCAGCCTCGTTCTTAGGCTCTGTACCATCAGTTCCTTTTGAACAAGACGTACTTTGTCCCCCCATAGAAAAATTTGACTTTTGAGTCAATGGATCGTAGATGACTTTATAATTATTTAATAATTCATTTGGAATAGGTTTTCTATTGGAAAGGTTGTGAATTAAAGGTGCTTTTGACATTTTATTTGATTTTAAATAAATTTAATAAAATCTATTATATCAAAAAATTAATTCTACAAGAGATTATTTTTTTTTAGCAAGCTAGCCTTTTTCTTACCAATTATTTTAGCTAAATCTTTCTCTTTTTGTTTTTTAATATTTGATAAAGATTTAAATTCTTTTAAAAGTTTGTTCATTGTAGTTTTACCAATTCCTTTGATATTGTCGAGTTGTGATTCTAAGGAAAGTTTTGATCTACGATCTCTATGAAACCCTACACCAAACCTGTGAGCTTCATTTCTAATTTGCTGAATAATTTTTAAAGTTTCTGACTTTTTATTTAAATATAGAGGCACAGGATCTTGTGGATAGTACAGCTCTTCTAATCTTTTGGCAATCCCTAGAATAGGTATCCTATTGAACAGAGAGAGTTCTTTCAAGCTTTTTACGGCTGAACTTAGTTGACCCTTTCCTCCGTCAATTATTATGAGATCTGGCATATCTTGACTTTCATCTAATAGCCTTTTATATCTTCTGTAAACAACTTCTTGCATTGAACCAAAATCATTTTGCCCTTCAATAGTTTTTATATTGAATTTTCTATACATTTTTTTTGAAGGTTTACCATTTTTAAATACTACGCAGGAAGCAACATTATTAGTCCCCTGAATATTTGAAATATCAAAGCATTCTATATATCGCGGTTCACACTTTAATTTTAAATCAATCATCATTTGTTCCATAATTCTATTCGTATGTCTTTCAGGATCTACCAATTGTATTTGTTTGTTCCTTTCAATTCTAAATGTTTTGGCATTTTTAATTGAGAGATCTAATAGCTTTTTGTTATCACCTGACCTTGGGACTAAACATTTAAGATTAGTTTGAGAACTTAAATTGAATTGACAGATTATTGTTTTTGAACTCGAGCTATATTTTTCTCTTAAATCTATAATGAGATGACTTAAAATTTCCTGATCTGTTTCATCCAAGCGCTTTTTTATCTCCTGGTTATGAAACCTGATAACTCTGCCGTGAGATATTTGAAGATAATTTATAAATGCAGATTCTGAGTCAGAAATTATACTAAACACGTCAATACTATTTAATTTAGAACTTACTACAGTCGATTTATGTTGGTAATTATTCAGTAAATCAATTTTATCTTTAATTTTTTGTGCCTCTTCATACATTTCTTTATTAGAAAATTCAATCATTTTCTTTTTAAACTCCTTTTTAGATTTAGAAATATTTCCCCTCAGAATTTCTTTGATTTCAGAAATGCCCTTATCGTAGTCTTTTTTTGTCTGTTTAAGCTCACAGCCTCCCAAACAGTTTCCTAAATGATACTCTAGGCATACTTTATATTTTTTTTCTTTAATATTTTTTTCAGACAAATTATAACTACAATTTCTTAATGGGTACAGTTTTTTAATAATACTCATTATTGTATTTATGGTTTTAAAACTTGTAAAAGGTCCAAAGTACTGAGATCCATCTTTAATTAACTTTCTTGTGACTAAAACTCTTGGAAAAGGTTCATTTTTAATGCATATCCATGGATAAGTCTTATCATCTCTAAGTAGTATATTATATTTTGGTTGATTTTTTTTAATTAAAGAGTTCTCTAACAATAATGCATCAGATTCCGAAGTGACAACCACGTGCTCTATTTTGTGAATATTTTTCACAAGATTAACTGTCTTTCTGGATTTGATATTTTTTTGAAAATATGAGGATACTCTTTTCTTTAGATTTTTAGCTTTCCCTACATAGATAATTGTCTGATCTTTATTTATGAATTGGTATACACCAGGTTTTTCTGGAATAGTTTTTAAAATAATTTCCTTTGGAATAGACACTTAACTAAAATAATTATTTATTTGCATTAAATGCTTAGCAAAATCGAAGCCAGAGTAAAGTATAAAAATCTGAGAAAACATCTAACGGAATCAGAAATACTATACATGAGTGTGGATATTGCAAATAACCTTTTGAAGCTTAATATATGGGAATTAAAGACTTTTCATCTTTTTATGACTAAAGATGAAAATAAAGAGGTAGATACTAAGCCAATTTTCGACATATTAATAGGTAAGGAAAAAGAAATTATTATTCCGAAAATAAACATAAATCGTAATAGTTTAGATTCATACATTTTTGATGAAAAAACTGTATTTAGTCTGGACAAACTAATGATTCCAGAACCTGTAAATGGAATATTATTTAATGGAAAAATCGATGTGGTGATTCTACCTCTTTTAGCTTATGACTTAGATGGCAATAGGATTGGATATGGTAAAGGTTTTTATGACAAGTTTATTAGCAATCTAAAATCAGAACCTTTAAAAATTGGTGTTTCATATTTTTCGCCTGAGAAAAGTCTAGAATTTAATAATCATGATATCAATCTAGATTACTGTATCACGCCTAATAAAATCTTTAGTTTTTCGGAAAAATCTTATTATTAAAGATAATCATTAAGAAAATTCCTATTGAAATTGAGGAGTCAGCAATATTAAAAACAGGTTCAAAAAAAGTAAATTCATTTCCACCAATTGATGGTATCCAGCTAGGCCAAGTCCACGTAAAAAGCGGGAATTGGAACATATCAACTACATTACCAAAAAATAAACTTTCGTATCCATTCCCAGGTGATAGAGTTGCAACTTCAAAATAGCTTTCTGTAAATAAATATCCATAGAATACAGAATCAATTACGTTTCCAATTGCACCTGCAAGAATTAATGCTAAAGAAATTTTTAATATTGAATTTGCTCCTTCTTTAATAGATTTTCTGAGCCAGTAAAATATGAATCCTATTGCAACTATTCTAAATAGAGTTAAGAAAAGTTTTGCAAATTTATCATCTATAAAAGGTATAAAATCATTCAGTTTTGCTCCCCATGCCATCCCTCTATTTTCAATAAAAAGTAATCTAAACCACCCATAATCTATAATTGCAGGGTCACCATAAAATGTTAGTGAATAGTTGAGTTTTATATATACTTTAAGAATTTGATCAGCTAGGATTATCCCAAAAACTATTAAAAAGTACTTTGAAAGATTTAACTTTTTAATTTTCATTAATGTTTTTTTCTAAATAAATAAAACAGTCTTTATAAAATCAAGACATTTTATTTTTTGCCTCTATACTCAAGGTTGCATGGGGTACCAGTTCAAGTCTTTGTTTTGAAATCAATTTTCCAGTAACTCTACATATACCATATGTCTTGTTTTCAATTCTTATCAATGCATTTTTTAGATCTCTTATAAACTTTTCCTGTCTTATTGCTAACTGTGTATTAGCTTCCTTTGACATGGTTTGAGATCCTTCTTCAAATGCCTTGAAAGTTGGAGCTGTATCCTCAGTCCCATTATTACCGTCATTCATATAAGCACTTCTAATCAATTCTAAATCTCTTTGTGCTTTTGAAATTTTTTCTTCAATTATTATTCTAAAAGATTCTAAATCCTTGTCAGAATACCTTACAACTAAATCTTCTTTTTCCATTTTCAATAAGTTTTATAAATTTTAGCTTTTATGCTAATGTTATCAAATTCAATAATCAATTTTGATTCAAGACTATGCTTAAAAATCAAGTCTACTGCTAAAGTCTCATTTTTTACATAATCAAGATTTTCAAAAATAGCTTTTTCAACTAAATTATTGGTTTCTAGTTCAATAATTATTTTATCACTAACATTAAATTCTGAATCTTTTCTTAAGTTTTGAATTCTATTTACTATTTCTCTGCAAATTCCTTCATTTTTTAATGATTCATCAATGGTTGTATCTAAAGCAATAGTTTTTCCATTTTCAGAGGCAACCAACCAACCTTCAATGTCTTCAAAATAAATTTCAACATCCTCAGGTGTTAATGTAAATTCTTTATCTCCGTGAACAATTGTTACATTTATTGACTTAGATAACTTTTCAATTTGTTCATTATTTAAATTATTAATTAGCCCAACAACAGTTTTCATTATTTTACCGTATTTCGGGCCTAATAGTTTAAAGTTTGCTTTAGCTTTTTTAACTAATATTTTAGAGGAATCAGCAATTAATTCAATGGTTTTAACATTGATTTCTGATTTTATGAATTCTGAAATTTCTTCTAGAACCTTTTTTTCTTCAATGTTTTTAAAAGGAACTAATATTTTAGGTAAGGGTTGACGAACCTTAATTTTTTCTTTCTTCCTAAGAGATAGAGCTAAAGAACATATATCTTGAGATAATCTGATTTTTTTTTCTAATTCAATATCTATAAGTTTTTTAGAACATATTGGAAAGTCAACCAAATGAACAGAACCAATCTCACTATTAAGATCTTGAAACAAATTGTCCATGTAAAAAGGACTTATTGGAGATGAAATTATTGAAATTTTACTCAAACATTCATGTAAGGTTTGATATGCTGAAAGCTTATCTTCATTATATTCTCCCTTCCAAAATCTTCTTCTCGAAAGCCTAACATACCAGTTACTTAAGTTGTCTTGAACGAAAGTTGAAATTAACCTTGCAGCTTTAGTGGGCTCATAGTTTTCATATGAGCTTTCTACATCTGCAATTAAAGAGTTAAGCTCAGAAAGTATCCACCTATCCAGTTCGTGTCTATTTGAATAAGGAATTGATTTCTCACATCCGTTAAATCCATCAATATTTGCATACAAGCTAAAAAAGGAATAAATGTTATGAATGGTACCAAAAAACTTCCTTTTTACCTCTTCAATTCCACTGATGTCAAATTTTAAATTATCCCATGGATTAGAATTTGAAATCATATACCACCTTGTGGCATCTGGTCCAAAATTATCTAATGTCTCAAATGGATCAACCGCATTTCCTAATCTCTTAGACATTTTTTGGCCATTCTTATCTAGGACAAGTCCATTTGAAACAACATTTTTATATGCATTAGTGTTGAAAATTAGAGAACTAATTACGTGAAGTGTATAAAACCATCCACGTGTTTGATCTACACCTTCAGCTATATAATCAGCTGGAAAATATTTTCTAGAGTCAATAAACTCTTTATTTTCAAAAGGATAATGCCATTGAGCATATGGCATTGCACCTGAATCAAACCAAACATCAATCAAATCACTCTCTCTAATCATTTTTTCACCCTTTGAAGAACATAATATTACGGAATCAACTATGTGTTTATGTAAGTCTATTTTCTCATAGTTTTCATCACTCATATCTTCAAGTTTAAATCCATCAAATGGATTTACAGACATGAATCCTTTTTCAATTGACTTTTCAATTTCATAAATTAAATCCTTAACGGATCCAATAATTTTTTGTTCACTGCCATTTTCGTTAGTCCATATTGGAAGAGGAATCCCCCAAAACCTTGATCTTGACAAATTCCAATCATTGGCATTTTGTAGCCAATTACCAAATCTACCCTCACCTGTTGTCCTAGGTTTCCAATTAATCTTCGAATTATTATTAATTAAAGATTCTCTTCTTTCTGTTACTTTCACAAACCATGAATTTAGCGGATAATATAGAATTGGTTTGTCAGTTCTCCAGCAGTTGGGATAACTGTGGGTATATTTTTCAACTCTAAACGCTTTATTTTGTTCTTTAAGCTTAATAGCAATTTCAACATCAACTGATTTTTCTGGAGCATCCTCATTAGAATAGTATTCATTTTTTACATATTTACCACCTATTTCATCTAGACTATCAACAAATTTTCCTTGAAAATCGACAAGAGGTATTAATTCTTTATTCTTATTGTAAATGAGCATTGGAGGAACTTCTGGGACAGCATTTTTTGCTGCTATTGCATCGTCAGCACCAAAAGTAGGAGCAGTGTGAACCACACCAGTCCCATCTTCAGTAGTCACGAAATCACCAGAAATTATTCTAAATGCATTTTCTGGACTTATTGCAGGCTTGGGTGCATTTTCCCATAATTGATGATAATTAACTCCAACTAGTTCATCTCCAATAATATTTTCACAAACTAAGTAAGGTATATTTTTTATTGAGTCAAAATGAAGATCATCCTCATTTTCCACCTCAACAAAATTTCCTTTAAAAACTTTAGGAATTAAATCTTTTGCAAGAATTACATTAATAGATTTGTGAGTATAAAGATTAAAGGTTTTTATTAGAACATAATTAATTTTTTTACCAATTGTTAAAGCAGTATTAGATGGTAATGTCCACGGTGTAGTTGTCCAAGCCAAAATGTAAATCTGAGAATACTTTTTAAGTTTTTCAGGGAGTGTTTCTTTTATACATTCAAATTGTGCAGTGACAGTTGTATCTGTTACGTCTTGGTATGTTCCAGGCTGGTTAAGTTCGTGAGAGCTCAAACCGGTACCTGCTTTTGGTGAATATGGTTGTATGCTGTAACCCTTATATATCAAGCCATCATCATAGAGCTTTTTTATAAGCCACCAAACAGTTTCGATATACTTTGATTTATAGGTAATGTAAGGATTGTCCATGTCAACCCAATAGCCTATTCTTTGTGTTAATTCATTCCAAATATCAGTATATTTCATTACAGCCTTTTTACAAGCATCATTATATTCTTCAATACTAATTTTTGATCCTATATCTTCTTTGGAAATTTGTAGGTCTTTTTCAACACCAAGTTCTACAGGTAAACCATGAGTATCCCATCCAGCCTTTCTTTCAACTTTAAATCCCTTTAAGGTTTTATATCTACAAAAAATATCTTTGATAGCTCTTGCCATAACGTGATGTATGCCTGGCATCCCGTTAGCAGATGGGGGCCCTTCAAAAAAAACAAAATCTTTTGAATCTTTTCTGGTTGATATACTTTTTTCAAAAGTATTGTGAGCCTTCCAGTATTCTAATATTTCATTAGAAATCTGTACAAGATTCAAATTTTTATACTCTTTAAAAGACATTTTGATTAAAAATGCGAATTTACTCAATTTTAATAGAATTAGCTGATAGAAATATGCTAATTCAAAGTCAATTTTAAGTTTAGAGATCGTCCCGGTGATGAAATGCCAGATGCAAATTCACGATAATGTATGTCAAAAATATTGTCAAGTAACACTTGTAAATATGTTTTTGAATTGATTTTTACTAGCGAGGATAGTTGAAAGATACCCCATTTTGGCATTCCCCCATAAATGGGATTTCCATTTTCATCTATTGACAATATTGGAGTTTCATCAATACTATCTTCACCTCCTAAACTATATTCGTTTGGGTCTTTACTTCTCGAAAATTTATATGAAAGCTGTAACTGATATATGCTTTTGGTATAATTAAGTTTAAAATTCCCAAAAAGAGGAGGAATTGAAGGCAACGTTATACCCTTGTCTTTTATGTCACCCTCAGTAAACGAAAGGCTTCCTGTAAACTTAAATTCTTTGGTGATGAGCTGAGAAAAATCAAAATTGAATCCATATATGTCAGATTTTCCTAAATTAAAATTGCTCATTGTTAACACTTCATCTCCGTAATAGATAACTGTTGATGGGTTTTCTGTAGATTTTTCTTCAAAATCATAAAATATATTTCTTCCAATTGTTTCATTTAATCTAGTATAGAATAAATTGAAGGAATAATTAAATTTTCTGTCATATTTAGATAATCCAAAATCAATACTAATGGCCTTTTCAGGTTTAAGACTTGAATTAGGGACGGTTAGTATACCTCCATTTTCTCTAATTTTTCCTATATCATCAATGTTTGGAGCTCTAAACCCTTTGGAAATATTTAATGAAAATTTATTGAAATTATTTATTTGATGTGATAATCCTAATGTGTAAGTCAGTGATGAATTAACAAGTTTAAAATCTTCAAATTGGTTAAAAAATTCATTTAAGTTTAAACTTCCATCATAAGAAATACTGTTCCATCCTGCTTCAACAAATATTCTTGAAAATCTTGAACCCGCATTTAAATTGGTTTTTTCAGAGATCATTCTTTTTATGTTAAAGTATCCTGCTATTGAGTTATATGTGCTTCCATTATCAGGGTATCTGCTTATTCCGGGAGATTTTAATCTATCAACTATATCATTATTTGAAACAGAAATTATGTAGTTGTTTCCAATCGATTCAAGCTTATTTTTTGTTGTTTCAATTCCATATGAAATAAAGTTCTTCTGACCAATATTTTTAGAAAAATCAGCATTTACAGAGAAGATATGTAGTTTTTCTTCTTGAGATATTAGTTCTAGAGAATTAAATTTTCTGCTATTTCTTGATTCATTAATGTATTGATGGGATAAAATAATTGAACCTTTATCAAAAAGACTTTTAGTTGTTAAGTTGTAATTAATAGAACTTAGTAGTCTTTTCTGAGGACCATAGTACCATTGAGCGTATTTTAGATTATTATCTTCATTTATTTCACTTAGTTTATCAAATCTTGAAATATTAGAGGATTCAGAAAATTGAAAATTGAGTATTAGATTCGAGTTTTCACTTGTTTTAAAATTAAATTTTTGAAGAAAATCTTTTTGTTTGTATGCAGTGTTTTTTTGGATGGAAGTGTTTGAATTAACAGATGCATTTTCAAAAAATTTTGAAGTATTGTTTCTGCTGTAATATTTAACAATTCCCCAATCTTTAAAGCCATGTCTTCTATTTTCACCCATTATAACATCACCATAAAAAGATCTTGTGAAACTTGTTAAACTTGCCCATTTTTTGTTTGAAAGTTCTACATGCCTTGATCTAATATTTGACTTATCTGAAATATTATATGAATAAGTTCTATAATAGTTGAATGAAAAACTTTCACTGAATTTTGGTGTCTTGGTATAAAAATGAACAACACCTCCAATAGCATCAGATCCATAAGCGACTGAAGCTGGGCCATATATCAATTCAGTTCGCTCTAATGAGTTCTGATCTACTGTTATAGAGTTTTGAAGATGACCCGATCTGTAAATAGCATTATTCATTCTAACTCCATCAATAACAAGCAACACTCTATTAGCTTCAAAACCTCGAATAACAGGGCTTCCGCCTCCGGCCTGAGTTTTTTGAATATGCACTCCACCAGCTTGATAAAGCAAATCAGCTGTTGTTTTGGGCGCTTCAAGTCTAAGAGAAGATGCATCAATTACAGACACTTTTCTAGAAATTGATTTTATATCCTGACTATTCCTAGAAACAGAAAGAACAACCCCAGTTAAATTATATGATTTTTCCAAAAGGAATATTTTTTTTCTTTCTGTCAGTTCACTTAAAATGATAGACTTTTCTTCATAAGAAATATGACTAAATGTAATGATGTCGTTTTGAATAAAATCATCTAAAGAAACAAGGCCATCAAGGTTGGTAATCGCCCTCTTTGATTTATCAGAATTATACAATAGTACATTTGGAATTCCCTCACCTGAATTTTCATCAATCACACTTATTGTCTGTGAATTCAAACAGATAAAAAAAAATGAGAAAAATAGGATTAATATGTGCTTAGGAAAAAAGTTCATTTAATATTTCTAATGATTTTGGAATTTTAAATCCAGGCAGATGAATCATGTAATATTTTAACATCAAATCTATCATTTCTCTTCTTCTTGTAACGTTATATAAGACAATATTAGAATAATCAAATTGTGTGCCTAGTATAAGCGATAGATCATTAGTAACTTGTCCTGATATGCAAGCTGTTGAATCTCGATTCTCACTAAAACACCCATTTTCTAAGTCAAAAAATAAACGATTATTAATATTTTTTTCTGGACTAATTCCTAAAAATTTAGTTATATAAACCATAAAAAGAACATGAAAACTTGAATAATTTTCAGATTTTTCAAACCATTCAAAACTACTTTTAAGAAAATCAAAAAGTTTTGTGTCTGCGTTATGATTTTTTAAAATCATTGAAAGAATTTCAGAAATAAAAGCTGCAATATTGAATTTAATTACATCTGAATTAATTGAATTGTAAGTATGTATAATTTTGATGTTTTTTAAAAATGAAAGTTCATTGCCTTTAATATTTCCACTTTCAATTTCAACCAAGTTCAGTCTTTGGAAATGACCTAATTTAAATCTGCTTTTTTTCTTTGACCTAACGCCTTTTACAATGTGAGATGAGTATCCATTTAACAATGAATAACAGTTTACAATTATGCTTGTTTCAGAATATTTGGTAAAGTTTAATATAATTGATTGAGAAGAAACATTACCCATACTTATATTAAACTACACCTTGAGCAAGCATTGCATCAGCAACTTTTATAAATGATGAAATATTGGCTCCTTTATTATAATCAACAAAATCTTTTTCTTTACCATATTCCAGACAAGATTTGTGAATATTAATCATAATTTTTTTTAGCTTTTGATCCACTTCTTCTCTTGTCCAAGAATAACGTAATGAATTCTGTGCCATTTCAAGACCTGATACAGCAACACCTCCGGCATTTGAAGCTTTACCAGGTGCATATAAGATTTTATTTAGCTTAAATTGTTTTACAGCTCCTGGCTCACAGGGCATATTTGCTCCTTCTGCAACACATTTACACCCATTTTTAATTAATGATTTTGCATCACTTTCTGAAACTTCATTCTGAGTTGCACATGGTAAAGCAACATCACATTCTAAAGACCAAGGCCTTTTGCCTTTTTCAAATTTAGCATTTGGATATTTTTTTACATACTCACTAATTCTTCCTCTTTTATTATTCTTCAAATCCATTATAAAAGAAAGCTTTTCTTCATCTATACCTTCTTTATCATGAATGAAACCAGAAGAATCTGACATAGAGATAACTTTTGCTCCTAATTGAATACATTTTTCAGCAGCATATTGAGCAACATTGCCAGATCCAGAAATTGTAACTGTTTTGCCTTGAATAGATTTACCTTCGTGGTTAAACATATCTTCAGCAAAATAGACTGTACCATAGCCTGTAGCTTCGGGTCTTATAAGTGATCCTCCCCACGAAACTCCTTTTCCAGTTAAAACTCCAGTGAATTCATTTTTTAATCGTTTATACTGCCCAAACATGTATCCTATTTCTCTACCCCCTACACCAATGTCTCCAGCTGGAATATCAGTATTTGGACCAATATGCCTAAATAACTCCGTCATAAAACTTTGACAAAATCGCATTACTTCACCATCTGACTTATCTCTTGGGTCAAAATCAGCCCCACCTTTTCCTCCACCCATAGGAAGAGTTGTTAAGCTATTTTTAAATACTTGCTCGAATGCTAAAAATTTTAAAATACTAAGGTTTACGCTTGGGTGAAATCTTAACCCCCCTTTGTATGGTCCAATTGCCGAATTCATTTCAACTCTGTATCCTCTATTTACTCGAATCTCTCCCTTGTCATCAATCCAATTCACTCTGAACATAACTACTCTTTCTGGCTCGCACATTCTCATGAGAATATTTTTACCATGATATATATCCTGACTTACAATGTAAGGAATTAGGTCTTCGGACACTTCCCTCACAGCTTGCATAAATTCAGGCTCGTGTGAGTTTCTTTTGTCAATTTCTTTTAGGAAATCAGAAATTATCTTATTCATTCTTAGTTGTTTAATACAAATAAAATTAAGTATAATTAATTAATTGCCTGTTTTAAATCATTGATTAAATCCTCATGATCTTCAATACCTACACTAAGTCGAATTAGAGAATCAACAACCCCAGTTTTTTCTCTTAATTCTTTAGGAATTGAAGCATGTGTCATTGAAGCAGGATGATTGG
>CEPL01070850.1_pt1 | contig 17657 bp, 15 predicted proteins | sample 530541 | NCBI WGS metagenome assembly CEPL01 (sample SAMEA2620339, study PRJEB7988) | marine metagenome | biome: marine biome (ENVO:00000447); feature: surface water layer (ENVO:00002042); material: "saline water (ENVO:00002010), including plankton (ENVO:xxxxxxxx)" | depth 5 m
CTATTAAATTCACCTTTAAGTTCAATTGTACCTTTTTTCAATGTAGATACAATTGGAGCATGATTATCTAAAACTTGAAAAAAACCTTCAGTACCAGGTAAAAATACACTGCTTACATCACCAGTGTAAATAGTTTTTTCAGGACTTACAATTTCAATAAACATAATTATTTTGCTTCTGCAATCATTTTTTCACCAGCTTCAATCGCCTCCTCAATAGTACCTTTAAGGTTAAAGGCAGCTTCGGGTAGGTGATCAAGCTCGCCATCCATGATCATGTTAAATCCTTTAATAGTATCCTTGATATCTACAAGGACACCAGGGATTCCTGTAAATTGCTCAGCAACATGGAAAGGTTGAGATAAGAATCTTTGAACTCTTCTAGCTCTAGCAACGGTTAATTTATCTTCTTCAGATAATTCTTCCATACCAAGAATTGCAATAATATCTTGAAGCTCTTTATATTTCTGAAGCATTTCTTTTACTCTTTGAGCACAATTGTAGTGCTCATCACCTAATATTTCGGGAGTAAGAATTCTAGAGGTTGAATCTAATGGATCAACCGCTGGATAAATTCCTAGCTCTGCAATCTTTCTTGAAAGTACTGTTGTTGCATCTAAGTGAGCAAATGTAGTTGCTGGTGCTGGATCTGTTAAATCATCTGCAGGTACATAAACTGCCTGAACAGATGTAATAGATCCTTTTTTAGTAGAAGTAATTCTTTCTTGCATCGCACCCATTTCTGTAGCTAATGTTGGTTGATAACCAACTGCAGAGGGCATTCTTCCAAGTAAGGCAGATACCTCAGAACCAGCTTGAGTAAACCTAAATATGTTATCAACAAAGAATAAAACATCCTTTCCTTGACCATCGCCACTTCCATCTCTAAAATATTCAGCCACTGTCAATCCAGAGAGAGCTACTCTTGCTCTAGCACCTGGTGGCTCATTCATTTGTCCAAAAACAAATGTTGCTTTTGATTCTTCTAATGCTTTTTTATCTACTTTACTTAAATCCCATCCACCTTCTTCCATTGATTTCATAAACTCATCACCATACTTGATAATTCCAGACTCTAACATTTCTCTTAATAAGTCATTTCCTTCACGTGTTCTTTCACCAACTCCAGCAAATACAGATAAACCACCATGACCTTTAGCAATATTATTTATGAGTTCCTGAATTAGCACTGTTTTTCCTACACCAGCACCCCCAAATAATCCGATTTTACCACCTTTTGCATAAGGCTCAATTAGATCAATTACTTTAATACCGGTAAATAAAACCTCTGTTGATGTAGAAAGTTGATCAAAATCTGGAGCCTCTCTGTGGATTGGTAATCCTTTGTCTCCAGTTTTTGGCAAATCTTCCATGCCATCAATTGCATCACCAATAACATTAAATAATCTACCATAAATATCTTTACCTACTGGCATTTGAATTGGATTTCCTGATGCAACTACATCTTCACCTCGCTTTAATCCGTCTGTAGAATCCATTGATATGGTTCTGACCATATCTTCACCAACGTGAGATTGCACTTCAAGAACTAACTTCGACCCATCATTTTTAGAAACTTCTAAAGAATCATAAATCTTAGGTAAATCTGTAGTTGTAGTATCAAATGTTACATCAACAACAGGTCCAATGATTTGAGAGACTTTACCGACTTTGTTTGACATTATATAGTTTTTTTATTAGTGTGATTTTATGCTTGCAAATATATATAGAATATTGAAAATTGTTTCTCAAATAAAACAAAAAAAGGCGTCTAAAAAGACGCCTTTATTAACATAGTATGTTGATATGTTTACGGATTTAATGTAAACTGAACATAGTATTGACTACCAATTAGTCCGCCTGTTGGCATAACCATATAGTCTTTTCCAGATAAGTTTACAGCACCAACCTTAAATTTTCCATTTAACTCAGGAGCATCAAAACTTAATTGAGCATCAAATACCCAGTTAGCAGGAACCATTGCATCAATGAAAGCTGTAGACTCCCACATAAATGAGTTGTGATATCTAGCATTTAAATTAAATCCAAATTTTTCTGAAAGTTCAGTAGAACCTATTGAGAATTTTGTTCTTACTTTAGGTGTATTAAATCCTGTCTCATAATCAGGGTCAACATTAGTTCTGTCTAAATCAGCATAACTAAAAGAAGTACTGAAATCAAACTTTCCAATTTTGGAATCTAATCCAGCAGTAAGACCCATCACGTTAACTTCTTCATCAGTATTATTATCTACACTAAATACTCTAAAATCTCCAGCAGCAATAGCAGCAGCACCACTCAAATCTGTGACAAATCCATATAATGGTGTAACAACATTTTTAGCAGCGATGAAGTTTTGATATTTACTCCAATATGCAGAAATATCAACTGCTACTTTTTTTCCATTATATCTGTAACCTACTTCTCTTGATGAAACATATTGAGGCTCAACAGGATCTAGTTGAGCAGGAGTAAAATCACCATTCAAAATACCAGTTGTGTACGAGTTATTCATTACCATGTCTCCAGTTACAGTGTAAGGAGTTAGTGATGATTGACCCACTAAACTCATTCTAAATCTATCAATGGAATCAGGTGATGAACCCATTAAAACAGCTGAACCAACATCGAGACCAATATATTGATCCTGAGAAGTTGGATTTTGGAAACCTGTTTGATATGAAACTCTAACATTATGTTGAGGAGCTAAAAATACTAAGGCACCTAATCTCGGTGTAAATGAACCATCAAAAAACTGACTCTTGTCATATCTCATAGACCCTGTTAATTTAACAGCACCCTCAAATAAATCTTTTTGAACCTGTGTATAGACACCTAATTCATTGAATTTAATAGGACCATCATAATCTGTAAATAAAGAGCCATTAGATCTTAAAACATATTGCCTGTACTGAGCACCAACTTTTAAATCAAAAGCAGGTACTAAATCACCTAAACTGTAATTAAATTCAGCACTATTAGATTTAGAGTTATCTATAATAGCAGCACCACCGTTTGAAATAGCAGTAGTTGTGGAATTGTAATAAGCTTGTTTAAACGCATCACTTCCTGGCACTAACATGTTTTGATCAGCTATTCTCCTAGCAGCCATGTGGGCAGGTATATCTCCACCTGATTTTCCTAGTGCGCTCATTAAGGTATTAAAGTCAGTAATTCCACTTTGTAAAATACCACCAACCATAGTGTTTAACGCAGATATTGGGTTAGGGTTAACAAGACTTGGTAATTCTCCAAAATATGAAATTAAATAGTTTGTAAACCATCCTGCAATCCCACCAGGTTGAGCATTTGCTATTCTTCCTCCTAATGCTGACATATCATGTGTATTACCTGAATCTTCAATAGTAGTATAAACTCTTGCAGTTAATCTCGGTGATCTATATTCTAATTTATGTTGTTGAAGAGCAAAGTTTTTCAACATGTTTCTATTCGCAGCTTGTAATACAGTATTTCCTGAACCGAACTTAGAATTAAAAACTAGCTCTTTATTCCCATCAATTCTGTAGTGGCCCGCAAGATCAACTTTAAAACTTGTAGCCTTATTATCTCCTAAATCAACTTCTTTATATCCTGTACTTCTAATTGTTTGAGTACCAAAATAATTTGGGGCATATGCTCCAAATATTGCATTGATCTGTTGAGCTTGAGCCATGCTAATAGCACCTGAACGAGCTAAACTTGGAAGAACTAAACCTCTAAAAGCAGCTGTCATATCAAAAGTCTGAGCAACCTCACCATAAACATGTAAACCATCGTAGTCGGGCATTTGAGAAGGGTCAACTGGATCAACAGTACCAGGCATAAATCTACCTTGTAAATAATTAATATCTCTGTAGTCTGTTGCAGCCCAATCTGTACCTTCAACGTAACTAATCACAGCTTTCATTGCGAATTTATTATCCCAATTGTGAGCAAACCTTGCACCTAAATCATAATACAGGTTATCGCCAGCGCTATCTTGAGATGTAACTCCACTTTTTATATATGCACTAAATCCAGGAAAATCGAAAGGACTTTTACTATTCATCAGCATGATTCCTTTAAATGCGTTTGCTCCATATAGGGCAGAAGCAGCACCAGGAAGTAACTCAACACTTTGAATATCTATCTCACTAATACCAACTAAGTTACCAGCTGAAAAGTTTAGACCAGGAGCAGCATTATCCATTCCATCAACAAGCTGAACAAATCCTTCGTTGTAAACAGTTGAGAAACCTCTTGTATTAACAGCTTGTAGTAATAAACCACCACTATTAACTTGTACTCCCTTTAGTCCTTCTAAACTTGTGTAGAAATCTTGTCCAGTTGACTGTGCGATATCTTTGTAATCAAATCTTTCAACAGTAACAGGGGATTCAAATAATCTTTCAGGTGTTCTTGAGGCAGAAATAACAACCTCATCTAAAAGATTTTGAGACTCAGCTAATGTTACTGTGAAGGATAAATTCCCAGATGTAACATTAACAGTTGCGGTATCAAATCCTACACTAGAAATTTTTAAATCAAATGGTGGATTTGCATTCACAACAAGTGTGAAATTACCATCAAAGTCAGTTACCGCACCAGTTGTTGCATCAAATACAACATTTGCTCCAGGAACAGGCACGTTATCTTCAGCGATAACAGTACCAGTAACGGTAGTTTGTGCGTAGATGAATGTTCCCAAAAGGACAGCCATCAAAGACAATAATTTTTTCATATTATAAAATTTAGTTTTTTTAAGTTTTATCTATAATGCCGTAAATATAAGAGATTTTTAGAAAACAGTGATTTTTTTACTCATATTACTAAAATAAATAGGCTAAAGTTTAGAAATCCTTAAAGTATATAAAAAACAAGCCCCAGCTTAAAAAGTTTAAAATCAGGAAAGTCTGGGTTCGAAAAAAATGGTCTAACAGATTTATAAATTCCTAGGTTCCAAGTATTAAAACCCACATTTAGTGTAACACCCAACTGTTCTTGATTTATTGGTGTATTTTTTTGAATATAATTTTGAGATGAATTTTCAAATTTAAATTTTGAGTCAATAATTCTAGAATATTTTAGCCCTGCATATAACCTCCAAAACCTATACTTATCAATTGAAGAGTTTCTTAACCTAATTTCTAATGGAAATTGAACTTCAGTGTAATTATATTTATTCTTTTGAATGTCTTGAGTATTCTCATTGAAAGAAAGAATGTTATTATCAAATCTAAGATTATTATTTAATGAATTAATTCCAAGACCTAACCCCAAACCTAGAGAAAACTTTCCAGATTTATTTAAGGGAAAATCTCTAATTAAACCTAAGTTTAGACTAGAAGAAAATTTATTTTCTTTAAGCTGATCAACCCCATTTTTTACTGAATTATAGTAAATGCTAAGATAGAACTGATCTTCTCTATAAAAATCAGGTTTTGAAACCTGCGAAAAAATAGCATTACTAAAAAAAAGAATAAAGAATAAATATAATTTTCTAAACATTAAAAAGAATTAGAAAAATAATATACAAAAACAAGAGTTACTACTGGTTTTGTGAATAGTCTCCTATTCTTGTAGTGTAGTTAATTTTAAGTGCATTTACTTTTCTTAGCTCCTGCTTAATATCAGAGATAAGACCCATTTTTGTTTCTCCATCAACTTTTAATGCAGTAGTAAGAACATTTTGAAGCTCTTCTCTTTTAGAAGCTCTCTCAGCTAACACATAAGCTCCTACGTCACCCACAGTAGCAAACTTATCATTTAACTGAATTCTAGGTTGATTTCCATACTTGTCTTGATATCTTGCACTTGGCTTACCAGCATATATATAGATAACTCTATCTTTCTTGTCAAGTTTCTGTATCTGATCCGCCGCAGGTAAAGTATTTTGAATCATCAGTGTATTGTCTCTTAATACAGTAGCAACCATAAAAAAGAATAGTAACATAAATACAATATCTGGAAGAGATGCTGTAGAAATCTTCGGAGTTTCTCCTTTATTATTTTTTCTAAACTTTGACATAATCTAACTTGTTTTATTAGGTTCAGCTTCAGATAACTTCATAGGGTAAAGTGTCTTGATAACAGACAACTTCTCTTTTAATTTTTCTTTTACTTCTTTAGACGTTCTTGGGTCAGTATATTTTTTATCAGCTTCAACATATGTCATATTTTCAGAGGGGTATAATCTAAGGAATTCTCTATTTCTTAGCTCGTTATATGCAGCTACCAACTCATTTTGAACAGAAATATAAACCTTGTAATCAGTTTCTCTGTCATTTTTTAAAGAAATAATAGCTTTGTCCGGGTTATCAGAAGATCTTGTATCGCCATTACCTTGGCAATAATCACAAGCTTCTTCACCAAAGCCTCCTCCATTATCAAGAAATGCTATAGCTTCCTGTCTTATGTCTCGAATATTCATTAATTCTTCTTCAACAAGAATTTGATTGTTCTTATTGACAACAACAGTAAAAATATTTTTCTCTTTAATAATTGGGGGATCAATAACCTCATCCATTGGTGGAAGTTTTCTATTAATACCAGAGTCAGTTTCAATTGTTGTAGTAACTAAAAAGAATATTAATAGAAGGAAGGCAATGTCCGCCATAGATCCTGCATTAACTTCTGGAGCTGATCTTCTTGCCATATAAGTTTACTTTTTTATGAGTTTTCTAACTGAGTTAAATATCATAATTCCAACAGCAATAAGTGTTAGTATGTAAAAAGTTCTAATACCAGTTTCCACCCATCTTGAACCTGCTGCAGAAAGCACTTTTCCATCTTGCATTGGAGTTTCAACTCCTTCTGAGAGTATAAACGCTAAGATTATCACAGCAAGAAAAGATCCTATAGAAATACCTGCTTTTTTAAGTTTGTCTTTATTTGAAAAAAGATTAATTAAAGAAAAAACAACTGTTGAAAGAACTACTATTCCTAAAACTATGAAGGCAAGGTAAATTATAGCTGATACAAAACCATAATCTCCCTGCATAGCACTCATTTCAATACTTTCATCACCTTGACTAATTATAAGGGCTAGAAAAATTAAACCTATGACACCTAGAGATATCGCTAGAATATTTGTAATTTTTTGAATATTCATAGGATCGATTATTTTTTATAAGATACTAAAATGTCAATCAATGTTATTGATGCATCTTCCATGTCATTCACAATACCATCAATTTTAGAAACAATGTAATTATAAAAGATTTGAAGAATAATTGCTACAATCAGACCAAATACTGTTGTTAATAATGCTACTTTAATACCACCTGCAACAAGTGAGGGTTGCATATCACCAGCAGCTTGGATTTTATCAAATGCTTGAATCATACCAATTACTGTTCCCATGAATCCTAACATCGGAGCGAGAGCAATGAATAAAGAAATCCATGAAACATTTTTTTCAAGCTGTCCCATTTGAACACCACCATAAGCTACAACTGCTTTTTCTGCATTCTCAACTCCCTCACCAGCTCTGTCTAGACCTTGGAAAAATATTGAAGCTACAGGTCCAGGAGTGTTTCTACAAACTTCTTTAGCCGCATCAACACCTCCAGATTTTAGAGCAGACTCAACATCATCAATTAATTTACTAGTATTTGTTGTTGCAAAGTTTAAATAGATAATTCTTTCAATCGCAATTGCTAGACCTAAAATCAAACAAGCTAGTACAATTCCCATAAATCCAGGTCCACCTTCAATAAATCTATTCTTTAATTCCTGTGTAAAACCAACAGATTGTTCTGGTGCAGGTGCAACTTCAGCCTCTTGTATTTCAGTTGCTTCAACGACCTCCATCTCTTCTTGGTCTTGAAAACCATAAGAATTTTGAAATGAAAAAATTAAAAAAGAAGCAAGTAATGTAAGAGATAATATTTTTTTCATGTTTAATATTTTTTGAGTTTCTAAATGTATATAAATAAATTAAAAAATCAAACGATTTTTTTTTAATTAAAATCATAAGTTGCAGAGAGGAAGGGATTCGAACCCTCGATACGCTATTAACGCATACACGCTTTCCAAGCGTGCGCCTTAAGCCACTCGGCCACCTCTCTAAAGGCAACAAAAGTATATTATTTATCTAAATTGAATAATTCGACTGCGTTATTTGTAGTAATTGAAGCTATTTCATAATTTTCTAAGCCATATATTTCACATAGTTTATCAACGATATAAATTAAATGTGAGGAATCATTACGCTTTCCTCTGTGCGGAGTTGGAGCCAAATAAGGTGAATCTGTTTCTAAAACAATGTTTTTTATATCAATTTTATTAAGAAATTTATCTAATCCTCCATTTTTAAAAGTAACAACACCACCGATACCAAGCTTAAAATTCAAATCACAAATTTTATTCGCCTGCTCTTCATTTCCTGTGAAACAATGGAAGACTCCGTTCAAATTATGTTTTGAATACTTTTTTAAAATATTATAAATATGATCGAAAGCTTCTCTACAATGAATTACAATTGGCAAATTATAATCTAGTGCTAATTGAATTTGTTTTTCAAAAACTAAGATTTGCTGATCAAAAAATTTTTTTTCCCAAAACAAATCAATACCTATTTCGCCAACAGCAACACAGTCATAGATTTTAAGATTTTTTATAACTAAATCAATTTCTTCATCATTGTTATTACACACATAAGATGGATGAAGACCTGCCATTATATTAAATCGTGACCTGTCCTTATTATAGGTACTTATCATTCTTTCATTATATTTTGAATGAATTGATGGGAAAATAAATTTTTTTATACCTATATCATTAGATTTTCTAACAACCTGATCAAAATCAGAATCAAATTCTTTTAAATACAAATGAGTATGTGTGTCAATTAATTTCAATAATTACTTTTTTGAATTGTAAACAAATTTAAAACATAAATAAAGTAAAGTATATTTTTTTATTTTTTTATTTAAGAAATTGATTTACAGTTATTTATAAATAGAATACAAATAATCGAACTATTTAATTATTATTATTTGTATATTTGGAAGCTATTTTGAAACTAGGTTTTAGAAAAAAAGTTAAAATGAAAAAATTAATATTAATAATTGTCCTTTTGCCAGCACTTTTATTTGGTCAAAACATAGATCAATTTAAAGGAAAAAAACTCAATAATCTTAATGATACTGAACTAATGAGTTACTGGAAGCAAGCACAGGACAATGGTTATTCATTAGATCAGATAAAAATATTAGCAAGAGCTCAGGGTGTAAGTGAATCTGAAATTGCTCAATTTGAACAGAGAATATTTAAAATTACTAAAAATACTAGTGATGATAGCGAAAATATAGAATTCGATTCATCATTACTAACATCGATTTTTGGTAAAAATACTAATGAAGATGAATATGAAAAAATCAGTACCAAAACTCTAGCAAAATTACCCATTTATGGCTCCAATTATTTTAACAATAAAAACATTAACTCTAGTCCCATTTTCAATGTTGCAACACCTTCTTCTTACGAATTAGGGCCAGGTGATGAAATTTTAATATCAATTTGGGGAGCTGCCGAAAATGAATATTCATCATTAATTTCTAGAGAAGGGTTTGTAAAGGTCGAAAGAATAGGACCTGTTTATTTAAGTGGTTTAACCATTGCAGAGGCTAAAAATAAATTAAAAAGATCACTGTCAAAAATATATTCTGGCATTAATTCTAAAAAAGACTCTGAGTTCAAAGTTTATGTAGATCTTTCTTTACTAAGCACAAGATCAATTGTTATTAATGTAACTGGAAATGTTGTTGCACCTGATACATACACAGTATCATCTCTCTCAACAGTGTTAAATGTCTTATATGCTGCTGGTGGACCTAATGAAGCTGGAACTTATCGAAATATCAAAGTAATTAGAAACGGGAAAAACATAAAAACTATTGACTTATACGATTATTTCTCAAAAGGAATTTATGAATCATTTTCACTAAGAGATCAAGATGTTATTTTAGTACCGAATTATGAAAAAAGAATTTTTGTAAATGGTGAATTTAAAAACAAAGGGGTTTTTGAGGTAAAAGATGGTGAAAAATTAAATGATTTAATCAGATACAGTGGTGGAATATCATCATTTGGTGTTAAAGAAAAATTATTTATTAAAAGAAATGATGGACTTTTTCGACAAGCAGAAGATGTCAAAAAATCTAATTTTTCTGATTATAATTTAAATGATGGTGATATTATTGAAGCTAGATCAGTTACAGACATATATACTAATTTAATAACCATTGAAGGAGCCATTTCAACACCAGGCGATTATTCATTATCCAATATAAAAAATGTTGAAGAACTAATATCAGAGGCTGGAGGATTAGCGGATTATGCAATTACTGAAAGAGCTTATTTAATTAGAAAAGAAAAAGGAGTTGAAAGCAATGTTATATCATTCAATCTTTTTGAAAGCAGTGCTATTGACCTCAAGCCAAATGATCGAGTTATAATTAGCTCAAACATTGATTTAAGTAGATCCAGAACAGTTACTATTGATGGTGAAGTATTTGATCCTCAAAGCTATCCTTTTTACGAGGGAATGACTTTAGTTGATTTAATTCTTATTGCAAAAGGAATAACAAAAAATGGAGATTTAAGCAATATTGACGTTTATAGGTCTACGTATGATGAGGACCGTATAAATCCAATAGAAACAATCAAGACTTCATTAAATGATAATCTATCGAATTTAGATAGCATTAATAATATTGAATTAAAAGAAGATGATTTAGTAATAGTAAGAGAGAAACTAGGTTATCAAGAAAAAGAATTTGTAACAGTAGAAGGCTTAGTTAAATATCCAGGCACCTATGCAATAAAAAACAACAATTATTCATTTTTTGATTTAATTCAAGATTTTAAAGGATTTCTCAATGACGCTTCGCTTGATGGTATAAAAATTATAAGAGAAAATAAGTTAGATGAATTAATAAATGATGAAGAGGAAGAAGAAGCACAAGAAGAAGAAGAAGAAGAAGAAAAGGGGATAGAAAAATCCGCGGAATTATTCGGTTTATCAGATTCAGATTCTTTAAAAATAAAAGTTGAAATCAAGCCATTTATCGAATTTGGTGTTGATGTTAAAAATATTTTAGCAACCAATGGATCTAATCCAAAATATAATGTAATTTTAAAATCATCTGATAAAATTATTGTTCCAAGAAAAGATAATACTATTGAAATTACAGGGGCAGTTCAACAATCATCAGCAGTTACGTACTCTAACTCGTTAACAACAATTTCTGCTATTAATAGAGCTGGAGGATTTAGTGAAAATGCGAGTAAGAGAAATGTATATGTTGTTTATCAAAATGGTAATGTAGCTAGTACCAAGTCATTTTTTATTTTTAATAATTACCCAAAACTAAAGCCCGGTGCTAAAATAGTTGTTCCGGAAAAAAATGTAGTTAGAAGTAAAACTAGTGTTGGTGAAATTGTAGGGTATACTACCAGTCTAGTATCAATTTTAGCTTTAATTAAAAGTTTATAATATGGAGGTTAACTCGAATGACGAAATAGATATAATTGAATTATTAAAAAAATTATACAAATCAAGAAAAGTAATAATTTATACTACAATTATTTTTTCTGCTGTTGGTGTTGCTTTTGCACTGTTATCTCCAGTTAAATATAAGTCCACAACTGTTTTTATTACTCAAAGTCAAGAAACAGGTCCATCCTCACTTTCAGGTGTGGCAAGTCTAGTTGGAATTAATTTAGGAAGTAGTTCTTTTGGAGGAGAAATTCCTTCTACAATGTATCCACAAATTATTGAAAGCGTAAAGTTTAAAAGATTATTATTAAATAAAGTTTTAAATAAAAAAAATAACTTAACATTACAAAATTTCATTGCAGAATATTACACAATTGAAGAAGTTAAACAAGATAATACAATAGATCTTGGAATGACTATAAGTGAAGAAAAATATTTTAAAATTTTGACTGAAATTTTGAATGTTTCTGTTAATCAAAAAGATGGTTTTATTTCAATTAGCTGTGAAATGCCTAACGCTGAATATTCTGCGAGAACTGCTAAGTATTCTAGAGAATTACTACAAAATATTATTATTGAAAATAAAATTGAAACAGCGAGACAAAACCTAATTTTTAGTGAGGGTCAATTAATAGAAAAAAAGAGAGAGTTTGATGAGGTATATTCAAAACTTGCTTTTTTCTCTGACTCAAATTTAAACTCTGTCAATTCATTTGTTTTGAACGAAAAGAACAAATTAGAATCTGAATTTCAAATTATCAGTGCTGTTGTGGAAGAAATTTCAAAACAAGTGGAGCAAGCAAAACTTCAATTAAAAAAAGACACTCCAGTGTTCTCAACGATTCAAGAAGCAGTTATTCCAATAAAAAGATCCAGCCCAAAAAGAGCTCAACTTGTTATTATTTTCGGATTTATAGGATTTATTACATCGTGTATAATTATTTTGATAAGTAAAACTTTGAAAAATATTTTTTATGAATTTAGAAACAATTAAGATTTTGAAAAAAAAAATTCAATAAGTTTTACACTAACTAGTTCTAATCATATTTTAATAGAATGTGAAATAAATTATGTTTTAGGAATTTTTATAGTTGATACAGGAGCATCTAGTTCATGTATTAATTATTTTTCAGCATCTAAATTTGATATAGAATTTGTAGTATCTAATGAAAAGGCATCATCAGCAACAGATGAAATTAATGAGATTTTCAATTCAAAGAAAAATATACTTAAAATCGGAGATTTTCAGAAAAATGACTTTGACTTAGTACTTTTTGATATGACTTTCATAAATAATTCACTTAAGGAAAAAGGTGTTTCAGAGGTTGATGGAATTATTGGAGGTGATATTCTAAACGAACTCAGCGCCTGTGTAAACTATAAAAAGAAAGAAATTACTTTAGAGTTCTAAAGCTATTAATGGGTTATTATCCATCAAAGTTTCTATTGGGTTTTCAAGTGCTTCTTTGACAGTTAGTAAAAATCCAACAGATTGTTTTCCGTCAATTATTCTATGATCATAGCTCAATGCTAAATACATCATGGGACGAATTTCAACTTTACCATTTAATGCAATTGGTCTTTCTATAATGTTGTGCATCCCCAATATTGCTGATTGCGGAGGATTAAGAATTGGAGTTGAAAGCATTGAGCCAAAAACTCCTCCATTTGAAATAGTAAAAGTTCCTCCGCTCATGTCTTCAACTGTAATTTCACCTTCTCTAGCTTTAAGCGCTAATCTTTTAATCTCAGATTCGATTCCTGAGAATGTTAAGTCTTGACAGTCTCTAACTACAGGCACCATTAAGCCTTTTGGTCCGGAAACAGCAATAGAAATATCATAAAAATCAAATTTAATTTGATGATCTCCATCTATCATTGAATGAACATCAGGGAATTCTTTAAGTGCATAAACAACAGCTTTTGTAAAAAAACTCATAAAACCGAGTCCTACGTCGTGCTTAGCTTTGAATTCTTCTTTATATTTTTTTCTCAATTCAAAAATTGCTGACATATTAACCTCATTAAATGTAGTTAACATTGCGGTTTGATTTTTTACTGAAACTAACCTTTCGGACACCTTCCTTCTTAAAAGAGACATTTTCTTTGATTCAACGTTTCTGTCCCTTGATATTGCTTCAACATCAACCTTTGGCAGTGCCTTTAAAGCATCTTGCTTTGAGATTCTTCCTCCTCTACCAGAACCTTTAATAGTATTTGGATCTATTCCTTTTTCATTTAAGATTTTAAAAGCTGCGGGTGATGGAGAGTTTACATCATTTTTAGAATCAAGGTTTTTAGGTGCAGATTTTTCTGATTTTTCTTCAATTATGACTTCGTTAACTTTTTTTATTTGTTTTTCTGGCTTAGTGGCCTTAGTATCTATCAAACATACCACCTGTCCAACAAGAACTGCATCACCTTCTTCCGCTTTTAATGTAATAACACCGCTCTCTTCTGCAGGAAGATCTAAAGTCGCTTTATCTGAATCAACTTCGGCGATAGTTTGATCTTTTTCAACATAATCACCATCTTCAACTAACCACTGAGCAATTTCAACTTCAGAGATTGACTCTCCTGGTGATGGAACTTTCATTTCTAAAATCATAACTTAAATTTAATGATTAAATCCATCTATCAACTTTTTTACAATAATCTTCATATTCTTTACCAAATTTCTTTCTCATTTCAAACTCTTCTGGTTCTATCTGAAATTTATTTATATAAAAAATAAAAAATGGAATTAAAATTAAAGATATAATTGAAGCTTTATAAAAAGCAAATGAAATAATAATTAATAGCATACCTAAATACATTGGATTTCTAGTAATTTTATAAGCACCTGTTATCACCAAACTCGTAGTCTTATGTGGTTTGGTTGGACTTACTGTTGTTTTTCGATTTACGAACTGAACAACAGCAGATATAATAAAAATTATTCCAATAAATAACATAACAACACTTATGACATCAGTATATTCCTTTAAATCAAATAAATATATAATGGTAAGTATTATTATAGTAACAATTGGTGGTGGTATTTTAGTATCTAAATTCATATAAATTAATACCTATAATATTCAGGCTTAAAAGGACCTTCTTTTTTAACTCCTATGTATTGTGCTTGTTCTTCAGTTAATTCTTCAAGTTCAACTCCAAGATTTTTTAGATGAAGTTTAGCAACCTTTTCATCTAAATGTTTTGGAAGCATATAAACTTCATTTTGATATTTTTCACTGTTCATCCACAACTCAAGTTGTGCTAAAACCTGATTTGTAAATGAATTACTCATTACAAAACTTGGATGACCTGTTGCACAACCAAGATTTACCAGTCTTCCCTCAGCTAAAACAATTACATCAACACCATCTATAGTGTATAGGTCTACCTGGGGCTTAATTTCTAATTTAGTATTTCCATAATTCTTTTCTAACCAAGCCATATCTATTTCATTATCAAAATGTCCAATATTACATACTATAGTTTTGTCTTTCATTTTTTTGAAATGCTCTGCTCTCAATATATCCTTGTTTCCAGTGGCCGTAACTACAATATCAGCATTCTCAATTACATTGATCATTTTCTTGACTTCAAATCCGTCCATAGCAGCTTGTAATGCGCAAATAGGATCAATTTCACATACTGTCACGATAGCTCCTGCTCCTGAAAATGAAGCAACAGTACCTTTTCCAACATCTCCATATCCAGCAACTACAACTCTTTTTCCAGCTAACATAATATCAGTAGCTCTTCTCACGGCATCTACAGCACTTTCTTTACAGCCATATTTATTATCAAACTTAGATTTAGTTACAGAATCATTTACATTGATAGCAGGAAGAGGTAATTTATTATTTTTCATTCTTTCGTACAGTCTGTGAACACCTGTTGTAGTTTCCTCTGATAGACCTTTAATTCCATTAATAAGCTCTGGATAACGATCTAAAACCATATTAGTTAGATCTCCTCCATCGTCAAGAATCATATTTAGCGGTTTCCTTTCTTCTCCAAAAAATAAAGTTTGTTTAATGCACCAATCAAATTCTTCCTCATTCATACCTTTCCAAGCATAAACAGAAATACCAGCTCTTGCAATTGCTGCAGCTGCATGATCTTGGGTTGAAAAAATATTGCAGGAGCTCCATGTCACCTCTGCTCCTAGCTCAACAAGTGTCTCAATTAAAACTGCTGTTTGAATGGTCATATGTAAGCATCCAGCTATACGGGCGCCCTTCAGTGGTTTTTGATTTCCATATTCTTCTCTCAAAGACATCAAACCAGGCATCTCAGCTTCGGCAAGCTTTATTTCTTTTCTTCCCCAATCAGAAAGAGAAATATCTTTTACTTTGTAATTTTTATTTGTCATTAATTATAAATTCTTTGATCTTTTCAACATAATCTAGTTTTTCCCAAGTGAATAATTCAACTTCAATTTCTTTTAAATTTCCTGAACTTGAAATAAACTTTTTTGTTATAAGTTCAGGTTTTCTTCCCATATGACCATAAGCTGCTGTTTCACTATATATAGGATTTCTTAATTTTAATCTTTTCTCTATAAAATATGGCCTAAGATCAAAAAGATTTGTTACAATATTTGCAATTTCAGAATCAGTTTTACCAACTTTTGATGTTTTGTAGGTGTTAACATAAACTCCAATTGGTTTAGAAATGCCAATTGCATAACTAATTTGAACAAGACACTCTGTGCATACTTCAGCAGCGACTAAATTTTTAGCAATATGTCTTGCTGCATATGCTGCACTTCTATCAACTTTGCTTGGATCTTTTCCTGAAAATGCTCCTCCTCCATGAGCTCCCTTTCCACCATAAGTATCCACAATAATTTTTCTACCTGTAAGTCCTGTATCACCGTGTGGTCCACCAATTACAAATTTTCCTGTTGGATTTATAAAGTACTCAATTTCATGATTAAAATACTTTTGATACTCTGGATATTTTTTTAAAATTCTTGGAATTAAAATGCTATGAATATCATTATTTATTTTGGAAAGCATGATTTGTTCATTATCAAATTCATCATGTTGCGTTGATATTACTATTGTTTTTATTTTTTGTGGCTTGTTATCTTCAGAATATTCAACAGTAACTTGAGATTTAGAATCAGGTCTTAAGTATGTAATTTCTTTATTTTCTTTTCTTAATTCTGCTAGTTCTTTAAGTATAATATGTGATAAGTCCAGTGCTAATGGAATAAAATTTTCTGTTTCATTACAGGCATAACCAAACATTATTCCTTGATCACCAGCTCCCTGTTCCTCTAAATTATTTTTTTCTACTCCTCTATTTATATCTTCAGATTGTTCATGAATGTAAGACAGAATTCCACATGAATTACCATCAAATAAATATTCACTTTTATTATAACCAATATCCTTTATTACATTTCTGGCTATTGACTGTAAGTCTAAATAAACATTAGACTTAACTTCCCCTGCTAGAATAACTTGTCCTGTGGTAACTAAAGTCTCACATGCAACTTTAGCACTATTGTCAAATGCCAGAAAATTATCAATAATAGAATCACTTATTTGATCTGCAATTTTATCTGGATGGCCTTCACTAACAGACTCTGAAGTGTACAAATAGCTCATTTATCTAAAATTATTTTGGGTTTTATCAAAAACATATTTTATCACTTCTTTATGTCTTTTTTCAAATCTTTTTGAGCTTCCTGATGCTGGTGAGCCATAAAACCTTCTCGATGCAACTCTAAATTTCTTTGCAACATCCAGATGCATCATGATATGGCTCCAAGGGCCCATATTTCTTGGTTCTTCTTGAGCCCAAACAATTTCTTTTGGACTATAATCTGAAATAATTTTTAATATTTCTTTTTCAGGTACCGGGAATAATTGCTCAATTCTAACAATCGCAACATTATTAATATTATTATTTTCTCTATACTCAATTAAATCATAATAAAATTTACCTGAGCAAAAAATTAAAGACTCAACGTTTTTATTGATGAGATTATCTCCAACAACAGGTTCAAACTTTCCATCTGATAGATCTTTTTTACTTGATATAACTTTTGGATGTCTAAGTAAACTTTTAGGTGTAAAAAGAACTAAGGGTTTTCTAAAAGTTGTTGCAATTTGTCTTCTTAGTATGTGAAATAAATTAGCTGGAGTGGTACAATTAGCAACATACATATT
>CEPL01058195.1_pt1 | contig 17590 bp, 9 predicted proteins | sample 530541 | NCBI WGS metagenome assembly CEPL01 (sample SAMEA2620339, study PRJEB7988) | marine metagenome | biome: marine biome (ENVO:00000447); feature: surface water layer (ENVO:00002042); material: "saline water (ENVO:00002010), including plankton (ENVO:xxxxxxxx)" | depth 5 m
TGGTGCCGATGATGGTTCTATAGATTTGTCCGTTACAGGTGGTACAGCAAATTATACATATTCTTGGTCTACTAATAATGGAGTGCTAAATAACGTGAATAGCCCTAATCAATCAGGTCTAAGTCCTGGAACTTATAATGTAACTGTTACTGATGCAAATGGATGTTCTGATTCAGAAAGCTTTACTATTACAGAACCAGACGAACTTTCATTATCAGCATCAATTCCGGAAACTAATGGTTTTGAGATTTCATGTAATGGAGCTAATGATGGCTCAATAGATACAACTGTTAATGGTGGGACTAGTAATTATACCTATTCTTGGACAGGTCCTAACGGTTTTACTTCTTCCGCAGCAGATTTATCAAATTTATCTCCTGGAGTTTATTCGTTAACAGCTACAGATACAAATGGCTGTAGCATTGCTCAAACATACACTTTGAGTCAGCCTGATGCTATCTCAATTTCTGGAGTTATTTCTAATTATAATGGTTTTGGAGTTTCAGCTAAAAATGCTTCGAATGGTTCTATTAATGCAACTGTTGTTGGAGGATATTTAGATAATGGATCCAATTATGTTTACTCATGGACAGGTCCTAATGGGTTTACATCTAACAATGAAGATATAAGCAATTTATCTGCTGGCACATATAATCTTACAGTCACTGATGACAATGATTGTACTAAAACAATTCAATTTGTAATTACAGAGCCAGATTTATTAGTTGCCAGTGGGGTTCCATCAAATTATAATGGGTTTGAAATTTCTTGTAATGGAGCAAACGATGGTTTTGTGATTCTTACTGTTTCTGGAGGAGCCACAGATTATACGTACTCTTGGACTGGACCTAATGGATACTCTTCTAATCAAAAGGATATTTCAAATCTTACGCCTGGAACTTATAATGTTACAATTACAGATGCTAATGGAAATAAAGTTGAATTAGAGTTTGAAATTGTTGAACCTAATATTCTACAATTATCTGCTAATTTGTCAAATTTTAATGGATTTAATGTTTCATGCTTTTCTGGAAATAATGGTTCAATTGATTTAACGATGTCAGGAGGAACTAGTAATTATACTTATTCTTGGACTGGTCCTAATGGTTTTACTTCTTCTGCAGCAGATTTAAATAATTTAATTGCAGGGGAATATCAGGTAATAGTTAATGACTCTAATGGATGTACTATTACTAATACTTACACATTAAATCAACCTTCTGCAATTTCAGTCTCTGAAACATTTTCTGATTTTAATGGTTTTGGTGTGTCATGTAATGGCTCAAACAATGGTTCTATAAATATTAATGTTAGTGGTGGGTATTTAGATAATGGATCAAATTATACATTTTCATGGACAGGTCCTAATGGGTTTACATCTAACAATGAGGATTTGAGTAACTTATTAGCTGGGACATATGTTCTTACAGTCACTGATGACAATGATTGCATATATAATGAATCATATGTTGTAACACAACCAGAAGAAATAATAATAAATGAAACCATTTCAGATTATAATGGTTTTCAAGTTAGTATTTTTGGTGCTAGTGATGGAGAAATTAATTTAGATGTTTCTGGTGGTACGGAACAATATACTTACCAGTGGTCGACTGTTAATGGAAATGGTTTAGACGTAAATAGTAGAAATCAATCAGGACTTACTATTGGAACATACACCGTACTAGTTACGGATTCAAATAATTGTACTGAAACCGAAACATATACTTTATCGCAACCAGCTGAATTACTTATAGCTTTAGATTTTACTGCATTTGGTACAAATATTTTGTGTTATGGAGATGCTACAGCTTCAATTAAAATTGATGTAACTCAGCAATCTGTTGCGCCATATGATTATGAACTCTTTGGAGTTGATTATTTAAATCAAACTTACACTCAAGTATTTAATAATATTAATAATTCAACATATACATTTATAGCTGTTCCAGCCGGGCAATTTCAAGTAAAAGTAACAGATGCAAATGGTTCAAGTAAAACATCTGAAAGTATTACAATAACACAACCAAACGCACCCATAGTTATTAATTCAAATGTCTCAGACTTTGGTAATTACAATATAAGTTGTTATGGAGCTAATGATGCTTCAATCGACATCTCTTTACAAGGTGGAACATTGAGTGGAAACAATTTTTATGATTATGAATGGACATCAACTAATGGCTCTGGTTTAGATTTAAACAGTTTAAGTCAGTCTGGACTAGGACCTGGAGATTATACTTTAACAGTAACTGATGAAAATAATTGTGTCCTTTCGGAAACATTTAACATTACCTCGCCAGTTCCAATAAATTATGTTTTAGATGAAAAAATAGACATAACATGTAAAGGAGATGATGATGGTGCTATTAATATCTCGGTTTCTGGTGGAACTGGTAATTATAATTATAATTGGTCAACAGAAAATGGAAGTGGATTAGTACAAGGTCAACAAGATCAATCAGGATTATCTCCTGGGCTATATGTGCTCGCATTGTCTGATGGTTGTCAATCGATTCAGTACGAATATGTAATAAGTGAACCTGATGAATTACTAGTTAATTTAGATCAAAAAGTAGATATTTTATGTCATGGAGATAGCTCTGGAGAAATTCTAATAACTGTAAATGGGGGAACAGCACCGTATGATTATGTCTGGACAGATAATTTTAATAATGTTTATGATAGAAATGTTGGAGATGTATTCAATGATGGTGATCTTACAAATGTTCCAGCTGGAATTTATGAACTAACTGTTACTGACTCAAATAATTGTGTCGCATCATTTAATGTTGAATTAACTCAGCCAGACGACTTTATAATTCAAATAGAAAAAACTGATCTTAATTGTTATGATGGAAATGATGGAACAATTACGGTTAATGCATCTGGAGGTGCAGCACCATACACTTTTGAGTGGAGTGATTTAGGTAATGGAAGTACTAGAAATAATCTTTCTGCTGGAACTTATATCGTTAAAATTACAGATTCTAATGGGTGTGAAGAGACCAGAGAAATTAATATAGAAAATGCAGCATTGTTTGATATCAACCCAATTATCAACAATATTTCTTGTTTTGGTGAAGATGATGGTTCAATTCAGCTTAACATTGATGGCGGAGTCCTTCCTTTAAGTGTCTTATGGAGTGATGACTCATCTGCAGGACTAAATAGAAATAATCTTTCTCCTGGAACATATTCAGTAACCATTAGTGATGGTTCCGGTTGTATAATTGAAGAAGATTTTAATATTATTGAACCGCAAGAATTAAGCTTATCAGGAGTTATTACAAATGCAACGGATTGTAATAATCCTGCAAGTGGAAGTATCGACCTTCAAGTTAGTGGTGGGACAGCACCCTATACGTTTGTATGGTCAAATGGAGCAAATGAAGAAGATATAGAAAATTTAATTGCAAATAGTTATAATGTCATTGTTACTGACTCAAATGGATGTAAAGCTGAAAAATCATTTGAAATCAACAGGCAAGATGACCTAGAAATTAATTTAGTAACTGAATTGTATGCTATTTGTGAAACAAGAGAAGTTTATCAGAAAAATACTGTTTCTGTTAGTGGAGGAGTAGCACCATATGTTATCGAATGGTCTAATGGAATTGTCAGCGGAAACAATGGAGAAATAATGGACACAAAAACTGAGGGTTCTTACGAAGTAAAAGTTACTGATTTTCTAGGGTGTCAGGAAACATTAATATTTAATATAGATACTCCTGAAATAGGTTATCCTGACTTTGATTATACTTCTTTCTATTTTGAGAATTTCAATTCCCTTGCTGTTAATGATCCAATTACTTTCAACAATTTATCAACAGAGGAATATGTTAATGTGTTGTGGGATTTTGGAGAAGGGACAACATCAAATGAAATAAATCCGATCCATACTTACACTAAAAGAGGTGTTTATGAAGTCACATTAACTGTTGAATTTATTTTAGGATGTTCTTATTCTATATCAAAAACAATTTACATTGGTGATCAGTATGAAATTGTCATACCTAATGCTTTTACTCCAAATAATGATGGATTTAATGATACCTTTAGACCAGTTTATTATGGCTTCTCATATATTCTACTACAAGTATTTGACACTTGGGGTACTCTGATTTATTATGAAGAGGCAACTACTAATGAATTGATAGGCTGGGATGGTAAAATCAAGGGTAAAGATGCTGAAAATGGAAATTATTTCTATCAAGTTAGTGGTACTACTTTCACGGAAGATAATTTTTCTAAAAACGGTTCATTTACTTTACTAAAATAGTTCCATATTTTTTTTTAAATTTAGATTAATCAATTAATTACAAATGAAAAATTTATTAATTCTATTTGGTCTATTAATAATAGTATCATGTGCAGACGTCAATAGTTCAATATCCGTCTCAGAAGAAAATCAAGCAAAATTTGAACAACACATAGAATCCTTCAGAACTTTTACCGAAGGATTTGCAGCTGAAGATATGGAAATGACCCTAAGTGTTGTTTCGGAATCAGTACAATGGAGTCCACCTTATTATAATGGGGGTCAAGTGATTGGCTATGACGGATTTAAATCTGCTGTACAAGGATATTTTGATAACTTCGATGATATTAAATTTATGGAAGGTGAGGGTCCAAATATGAACCCTGATGCTGATCCAAATGCAAATTCAGCTTATTGGTCGGGATCTTTATATTCAAGTGCAACTCCAACTGTCGATCCAAGTGGATTAAGAGTTTATGGAGTTTGGAAATGGAAACACACAGAAACTGGAGCTGAGGGAGGTAACAAATGGTATGGACTAATAACATTTGGTGATGATGGAAAAATTTCTGGTTTTAGTGACTGGATGGATGTTAATGGAATGAATGTTCAAATTCAACAATATTTAGAAACAAGTAAAAATTAAATTATGAAAAACTATATACTATTATTTTTTGCAGCTTTATTTGTGGGCTGCGCACCAACAGGTGTTCAAGTAACATTTGATGATGAAAAATCAAATACAATTAGAGAACACTTACAACATTATTTAAATAATGACATGGATTCGTTATTAGCTCTTGCTGCTGATAATGCCGAGATTTATGTTAATAGCGAAGAACCAATTTCACCTGACGAAATTAGGCCTTTACTAGAAGCCCAACATGCTACTTTTGATCCAATAACCATTTCTTGGTCTCAAGAAGAGGGCGGAGAGGACATAGGAGTTTGGGTTGAATCAACAAATTACCCAGCAGGTCCTGCTAATGAAGCAGCAAGTGTAACACAAGCATGGTTTACATGGCATGGAACAACTAAGTTGACTGGAGAAAAGATTTCTGTACCAGCTCATATTGTTTATGTTTGGAATGCTGAGGGTAAAATAGAAACAGAATATCAGTTTTTTGATTCTGTGAATATTACTGCTGCAATTGAAGCTGCTATGGCTGCTTCTGCCGAATAATAAAACTAATTTTAAACTAATAAAAGGGGTGTTTAAGCCCCTTTTTTTATGAGATTAAGTGCAGAACCTTCTCTATACCAATCAATTTGTTGTGAGTTATAAGTGTGATTTGTTTTGATAGTATCACTACTTCCATCTTTGTGAATAATTTCAACTGTAATTTGATTTCCAGGACTAAAGTTATATAAATCAGTAAAATTAAATGTATCATCCTCTTGAATTAAATCATAATCAGATTCATTAGCAAAAGTTAAGGCTAACATACCTTGTTTTTTAAGGTTTGTTTCATGAATTCTAGCAAATGATTTAACTATAACAACTTTAACTCCAAGATGACGTGGTTCCATCGCTGCATGTTCTCTAGAAGATCCTTCTCCATAGTTATGATCTCCTACTACCACAGTTGAAATATTATTCTTTTTGTATTCCCTTTGAATATCAGGAACACCACCATATTCACCACTCAATTGGTTCTTAATAAAGTTTGTTTTTTGATTAAAAGCATTTACAGCTCCGATTAAACAGTTGTTCGATATATTATCTAGGTGGCCTCTGTACCTTAACCAAGGACCTGCCATAGATATATGATCTGTAGTGCACTTTCCGTAAGCTTTTATTAGCAGTTTCGCACCCATAATGTTTTTGCCATCCCAAGGCAAAAAAGGCTCTAGTTTTTCTAATCTTTTTGAATTTGGATCAATGATAACTTCTACACCAGAGCCATCATCATCAGGTTCAATGTAACCTTTGTCGTCTACTTCAAATCCTTTAGGTGGTAAATCCCAACCAGTAGGTTCATCGAGTTTTACTTCAACACCTTTATCATTGACTAAGGTATCTGTTTGAGGATTAAAGCCTAAATCACCTGAAATAGCAATTGCAGCTACCATTTCTGGCGATGCTACAAAAGCATGCGTATTTGGATTACCATCTGCTCTTTTAGCAAAGTTTCTATTGAAAGAGTGAATAATAGAATTTTTTTCTTGTCTGTCAGCACCAGCTCTATCCCATTGTCCTATACAAGGTCCGCATGCGTTCGTAAATACTTTTGCATCAAGTTTTTCAAATATATCAAGGAAACCATCTCGTTCAGCAGTATATCTGACCTGTTCTGATCCAGGATTTATTCCAAAAAATGCTTTAGTTGATAATTCTTTATTAAGTGCTTGATCTGCAATTGATGAAGCTCTTGAAAGATCTTCATAAGATGAGTTAGTGCACGATCCTATAAGTCCCCATTCTATCTTTCTGGGCCAATCATTTTTATCTAATGTTTCAGCCATTTTACTCACTGGAGTCGCGATATCTGGTGAAAAAGGACCATTGATATGTGGCTCAAGCTCAGAGAGATTTATTTCTATAACTTGATCAAAATATTTTTCCGGATCAGCATAAACCTCAGGATCTCCAGTTAAGTAATCTTTAATTTTATTTGCTTCATCAGCAACTTCATCTCTTCCGGTTGCTCTTAGGTATTTTTCCATCGATTTATCGTATCCAAAAGTTGATGTTGTAGCACCTACTTCAGCACCCATATTACAAATTGTGCCTTTGCCAGTACAAGATAAATTTTCAGCACCAGGTCCAAAATATTCAATTATAGCACCTGTTCCTCCTTTAACAGTTAATATTCCTGCTACTTTTAGTATAACGTCTTTAGCTGCAGTCCATCCTGAAAGTTTTCCGGTTAATTTAACTCCAATTAATTTAGGGAATTTAAGTTCCCAAGGCATTCCTGCCATCACATCTACTGCATCAGCTCCACCAACACCTATCGCTACCATTCCTAGTCCTCCTGCATTAACAGTATGTGAGTCAGTTCCAATCATCATTCCACCGGGGAATGCATAGTTTTCTAAAACAACTTGATGAATTATTCCTGCACCTGGCTTCCAAAACCCAATTCCGTACTTATTTGATACAGATTCTAAAAAATTAAAGACTTCATTACTAGTATTTATAGCTTCCTGTAAGTCTGGACCAGCACCAATTTTTGCTTGAATCAAGTGATCACAATGAACAGTTGTTGGAACTGCAACTTTATTTTTTCCAGCTTGCATAAACTGAAGTAGCGCCATTTGTGCAGTAGCATCTTGACATGCGATTCTATCTGGTGCAAAATCAACATAATCATTTCCTCTTTCAAAGGAATTCTCTAGATTATTCCACAAATGCGAGTACAATATTTTTTCAGAAAGTGTTAAAGGATGATTACATACTTTTTTTGCAATATCAACTTTATCCTTCATTGAAGAATAAACTTTTTTAATCATTTCAATATCAAAAACCATAAGTTGTTATTTTAAGTAAAAGTACTAAATACCTGTATTATAACATTAAATATTATACAAAGATATTTCTTCATGAATATGATTTATTTTGTAAATAACAACAACAATGAATAATAGCTTATTAATTATGATAGAACATAATTATTATAAATAATTTCGAGTTATAATTATACATTTTTATATATTATAAATCAATCAGTTACGTGGGGGGATGAGCGCAAACTATAACCTAATTTTTTTAAAAGATTCTATCATTTTTTGAAGTTTTTCAGTGTTTGATTCAGCTAGATTATTTTTTTGAGAAGGATCGTCTTTTAAGTTGTATAATTGATATTCGTCTGAATTCCCAAGTTCAATATTCACGTTGTAATGAATTGCAGGACCTTTGTGTGGAGGAATCATAACCCAGTCTCCTCTTCTGTAAGCTGTTCTTCTTGACGCCTCTATAACTAGGTCATCTCTACCTAAACCTTCATTTTTAAAAAATACATCAGATAAATCAACTCCGTCAGTTGATCTGATTTCAGATCCTATCAAAGAAGAAATGGAATTAAGATAATCTATCTGACTTACCATCTGGTTTGATACTTGAGGCTTAATTTTATTTTTCCAGTAAGTAATAAATGGCACTTTAGTCCCTGCTTCAAATAAGCTGTATTTTCCTCCTCTAAGGACTCCAAATGGTGTATGATCTCCGATTTTTTCAACTGCATCATCATAATAACCGTCATTTAAAACTGGTCCATTATCACTTGATATAATTATCAATGTATTTTCCAATAAATTATTTTTTTCCAAATGATTATAAATTTCACCAATACACCAATCAGCTTCTTTTATAACATCACCTCTAGGGCCCATTCCAGATGAACCTACAAATCTTGGATGTGGTGTTCTTGGAACATGAGGTTGTTGTAAAGTGTAAAATAGAAAGAATGGTTCATCTTTAACTTCATCTATATAAAGTTTTGCTTTGTTTAAAAATTCATCTGCCATGTCAATATCACTCCAAAGTGCGGACTTGCCTCCTTTCATATATCCAATACGAGATATTCCATTTACAATAGAATTAAAGTGACCGTGATGCCATTTAGTTGTAAGAAGTTCTGGATTATCTTTTCCTGTTGGTTCACCCTCAAAGTTTTCTTTAAAGCTCACCTCAAGTGGATCATTAGGATCAAGGTTAACCACATTCCCATTTTCAATGTAGACTGTTGGAACTCTATCTTGAGTGTCTGCCATAATATAGCTATAGTCAAATCCTACTTCGTTTGGACCAGGTTTTATTTTTTTATTGTAGTTAATGATTGTGTCACCCAAACCTAGATGCCATTTTCCTACAATTCCAGTTTGATATCCTTCAGATTTTAGCATTTTTGGTAATGTCATTTCAGATGAATTAATAATTAAGTTTCCGCCAGTGATTATCCTAGCTTTTTCATTTCTCCATGGGTATGTCCCTGTTAGTAGAGCATATCTACTTGGACTACAAGTTGCTGAGCTTGCATATCCATTGGTAAATCTGATTCCATTGTTTGCTATTTTATCAATGTTTGGAGTCTGTAAAGTTCCAGATTCATAAGAAGATACATCGCCATAGCCAAGATCATCAGCATAAATAATTAAAATATTAGGTTTTTCAATAGCAGTGTCACAGGAAAAAACTATTAAAACAAATAAAATGAATGATCTTATGTTCACAATAATAATTTAAATTAGTTAAATCTAACATTACTAACTTAATGAAAAAATTATTCTTTTTCTTAGTTATATTATTTGGGTGCGAAACCAAAAATGATTCACTTCCAAATGTAATTCTTGTACTTGTTGATGATCTAGGATATAATGACCTAGGTTTCAATGGTTCAAATGACATAAGAACTCCGAACATTGATATGCTTTCCCATAATGGAGTAACTTTTACTAATGGATATGTCTCTTACCCAGTTTGTTCACCAAGTAGAGCAGGAATTATTACAGGTAGGTACCAAGATAAATTTGGTTACGGATTAAATATTTTATATACTCCAAAAGATCCTAAAATGGGTCTTCCACTTTCAGAATACACCTTAGCCGATTTATTCAAATCAAAAAATTACAAAACATCAGCAATTGGTAAATGGCACCTTGGAGCTCATGAGTCATTAAGACCACTAAATAGAGGTTTCGATGAATTTTTTGGTTTTCTTACAGGCGGTCATAGATACTTTCCTGAGGAATGGACATTAGAGGATGAAACTAAGGTGAAAAATCAAAGTGATGCTTACAGAACAAAACTATTAAGAAATGATCAACGTGTTGATGAAAATGAATATTTGACTGATGCATTATCACGAGAAGCCATTGATTTTATAGACAGAAATAATGATAATCCTTTTTTTATTTATTTAGCGTATAATGCCCCACATGGCCCATTACAGGCTACAAAAAAATATCTAGACAGGTATGATCACATCGAAGATAGAAGAAGAAAAACTTATGCAGCAATGGTTAGTTCTGTTGATGATGGAGTAGGTGGTATAATAGATAAGTTGAAACAACATAATATTTTAGATAATACTATTATTTATTTTTTATCAGACAATGGAGGTTCGAAATTTAATTCATCTAGTAATTCTCCCTTAAAAGGTTTTAAGGGAGAATTATATGAAGGAGGATTAAAAGTTCCTTTTGTTATGCACTGGCCAGCTAAAATAAAACCAAATACTGTTTTTGAAAAACCTGTTATTTCTTTAGATATTTTTTCAACCATTAAATCTGTGATTAATCCAAGTCTTGAATTAAAAAATCCATTACATGGAAAAAACTTAATGCCATATATAAATGGAAATAATAATGATCCCCCCCATGATTATTTATTTTGGAGAAATAATGGCCATCAGCCTCCTCAGGAGGACGGAACTAGACCAAGATATATTACATGGGCTCTAAGAACATTAGATCATAAATTATTAATTAGACGCAATGATTCAATGTTTTTTAATTTAGAAAATGATATTTCTGAATCCATAAATATTAAAGATTCTCTTTCAGAAAGTTTTAATTTTTTAAACTCAAAAATCCAAGAATGGAACGAATCAAATCTTGATCCTATATTTTTAGGTCTAAAAGATAACAAGCTGTATAATAAATTAAATCCAGATAGATTTAAATAATTAAATTATGAATTTCAAAAGTATTATAACACAATTTGTAATTCTATTTTTTTTAATCTCTTGTATTAATGAAATCAATCAACCTAAATTAGGAAATTACAGAGCTGAAATGATAACTAAGGACGGCTCAATTCTTCCATTTAACTTTGAATTTCTAAAAAAATCAGAACAACTTATAATGAAAGTTGAAAATGGTGAGGAAACTCTGATTTATGATGAAATAAGAATAGAATCAGATTCTATTAAAATTTTCATGCCTCCATTTGATGCAGTAATTATAGTTAAAGCAGAGGGAGAATATTTAAATGGAAGATATTTAAAGGAAGAATCTGGTATTGAAACTACATTCAAAGCTTTTTTGAGTAATCAGCCGAAATTTAATTCTAGCACTGATGCAAATATTGATTTAAGTGGAAAATTTAAAACTGAATTTAGACCTGAAAAACCTTACCCAGGTCTAGGATTATTTACTCAAAATGGAAATTTAATTTCAGGTACATTTAAAAAGAATTCAGGTGATACAAGGTATCTGTCAGGGATAGTTTCAGGAGATTCAATATATATGTCAACTTTTGATGGGGCACATCCTTATTTAATCAAGGCGGTTAAGATGGGGGATACTATTAAAGGTAATTTGTATTATCAAAGTAATTCAATTACTAAATTTTGGATGGTTAGTGATGATAATTATGAACTTCCAAATAAGAAGGAATTAACTAAGTTAAAAGAAGGATATAATACCATTGACTTTATTTTTAAGAATACAAAAGGAGAACTAATAAGTTTATCAGATGATGAATTCAAAAACAAAGTTGTGGTTATTCAAATCATGGGGACGTGGTGCCCAAATTGTCTAGATGAAACTCAGTTCTTTTTGTCCTATTTAAAAGAAAATAAATTTGAAGACTTATCATTTTTAGCTTTAAGCTTTGAAGCTGCAAAAACTGAAGAAAAAGCTATGAAAAGAGTACAAAGCTTAATTGATAGGTTTGATATTCCGTATCCGGTTTTATTAGCTCAATATGGTAGCACTGACACAAAGCTGGCAGCTGAAAAGCTCCCAATGCTTGATGGAATTCGTGCATATCCTACAACTATTTTAGTTGATAAAAAAGGAAATGTAAAAAGTATCTATACAGGATTTGACGGACCAGCTACTGGAAAATCTTTTGAAGATTTCAAGAATAATTTCAGCCAAGAGATAATAGAATTATTAAACCATTAAAAATAAATAGTGTCCTATAATTTGTATGATTTTAAATAGATTCTTTTTAGCAGTATTTTTAGTTTTTTTTATTTCTTGTAACTCAACTAATGAAGTTATTGAAATAGAAGCAAATTGTATAGGTGATTATTCAACTGAAAATGTTTTAACTAACATAAATGAAGAAATATTCAATAATGATGAATCAGTAAACACTTATAGCAGGTATTCTTGGTCTTCTAATGGCGAAAGTAGAATATTAAGAGGAAACGGAATACCAAACCATGAAGTAGGAACATTTCCAAATCTAGGAAACCCTAATAGAATTAGGGAGCAATCAGTTAATAAAAATTTTACCCTTTGTCCCTCTGTAATTTCTGAAAATGGATTGGATGTTGTTGGCCCAGCGATGGTTATTGCATATGCTTTAAATAGTGTCAAATTTGACCCTGCTACAGCAGGAAGATGTAATGATGCTGGAGTGTGTAGTTTAGCACAAGGTCAGGGAAATTGGAATATTGAAGCACTTGGTCATGACACCTTTGATTTTGGTGATGATATGAATCATGCACATGTTCAACCAAATGGTGCATATCATTATCACGGAATACCAGAACTATTGGTAGAATTTTTAGGAGATAAACAAGGAATGACTATAGTTGGTTGGGCATCTGATGGTTTTCCAGTTTATGCCAGATATGGTTTTTCAGATCCTGATGACCCAGATAGTTCTGTGAAATCACTAAAACCTAGTTACAGGATAAAAACAGAACCAGACTCAAATCGGCCTATGCTTTTAACTACTTTAATTGGAGGCCCCAGTCAGGGAACAACCAATCCAAACACAGAAATACCAATGGGTGCTTTTACACAAGATTATGAGTATGTTGAAGGTCTTGGAGATTTGGATCGATGCAATGGAAGATATGGTGTAACTCCAGAATTTCCTGATGGCATTTATTACTATGTTGTAACAGATGATTTTCCTTTTTTCACTAGATGTTTAAAGGGCGATGTTTAAAAAAAAAGTTGTATTTCTATAACTGTTTTTAGTCTGTTATTTAGAATTTTTTTGATGAATGTTTATCAAACCATGCATTAATATAACCATGAGTTCTTAAAAAGTTTGATGGTTTAGAACTTGTTCCATGATACTCTTTGTTAAATCTTATCATTACAGTAGGAACTTTATTCATTTTTAAAGCTTGATAATACTCTTCGGTTTGAGAAATTGGTGTTCGTAAATCTTCCTCTCCACACATAAGCATAGTTGGAGTTTTTACATTCCCGACATACATTAAAGGTGACCTTTTAATATGCTCGCTAGGGTCTTCCCAAGGATATTTTTCAAAATTGTAATACCAACTTGATCCATCTGTAGTTCCAACAAAAGAGAACCAATTTGTAACTGGATAGTTAACTGAAGCAGCAGCAAATCTATCTGTTTTTCCAACAATCCAGCTTGTTAAAACTCCACCGCCACTACCACCATATACATACATTTTATTCTCGTCAATATATCCTTTGGCAATAACTTCATCAACCCCAGCCATTATATCGTCATAATCATTGCCTGGATATGCATTTTGAATTGCATTTGCAAAATCATATCCATAGCCCGTAGATCCTCTCGGATTTGTGTATAAAACAACTTGATCTTGAGCAGCATGCATTTGAAAATTATAATTGAACCCTACATGATACATACTGTGAGGTCCTCCATGAATTCTAAGAACTAAAGGATATTTTTTATCTGAGTTGAAGTTAGGAGGTTTCACAATCCATCCCTGCACTGTTTTTCCGTCCAGAGATTTATAATTAATCTCTTCTACCTTACCAAACTCTACATTATAAAAAATATCTTCATTAACATTTGTGAGACGCTTTATATTTTTTGATTTATCAATCGAAAAAGTCACAATATCACTTGGATTTGATGGATCAGTCCATGTTGCTACAGTATTATTTCCAACCAAATCATTCATACTTAGCATGTGGTTTCCTTCAGTAATTTTCTTTAATTTTCCACGCAGATCAGCGTAATATACATTGCTTTGACCATATTCTCTTACATTAAAATATACTCCTGAGCTGTTACTTGCCCAAAAAGCAGAGCTAGGTGTTTGATCTAAACTAGATGTAACGCATTCTAAATCAGAGCCATCAATATTCATTACATACATTTTACGGTCATTGTAAAAGTTTTTAGACCATGTCGAGCCTATAAATGCAACCTTAGTTCCGTCAGGCGAAACTTTAGGAGATGACTCTGTTCCTTCTCTAGCTGTCAATTCATTGATTTCTAAATTATTTATATCAACTGAATAAAGATTTGATTGTCCTCTTGCATATTCGGCTTCGGGTTTCTGATAGCTGCTAAAGATTATTTTTTTACTATCTCTTGTCCATGTAATTCCTCCAGAAACATTGTCATATTCTCCAAATGTAATTTGTCTTGCAGTTCCTCCATCAGCTGGAACAATAAATAATTGACTAAATCCCCTTTCAAGAAAACCTACTCGATCCTGACTATAATCAACTTGATCTATTACATTAGGAGCTTCAGTCCATTTAGCTCCCTTTGGACGATCTGGAACTCCAATTGGTTTTAAAGCTGGATCAGATGAAACATGCATTAAAAAAGCAATATATTTACCATCGGGTGACCATTCCATACTAGATGGTGATTTTTCTAACTTTGTAATTTGAGTAGGATCACCTTCAACACCAAGATATTTTACAAAAATTTGCGTACCATTAGGTTCACCTTTTTTAGTAAAAGCAATTTTATTTCCATTTGGAGACCATTTTCCATTAGATCCATTCATAAAAAATCTATTGGTTGAACCATCTTTGTTCATAATCCACAGGTCGGTTTCTCTTTTATCATCAACTAGATTAATCCACGTCCTTGAGTAAAGTATTTGCTCACCATCTGGTGAAAGTTTTGGATTTGAAGTCCACTCATAATTTTTATAATGTTCTAGTGAAAGTCTATTCTTTTCCTGACTTTGAACATAAAATATACATAAAACAAATAAAGATGATAGTAAATTTTTCATAGCATAGTTTCTTAAAAATTAAACTATTAGTAAGTTACAAATTTGAATTAAATGATCCATATTAAATAAAAAAACGGCTACACTACAATAGTATAGCTGTTTTATTGTTTTAGTAGATAACTCTTCTAAAAATCTAACATCATTTTTACACCAGGAGATTTTGAGTTAACCATTCAATTTATAAAGGATTATTAATTATTATTGTAATCTATGAAATGTAACTCATTAAGATTTATAATTTTATTTCTGATAATTTCTTATTCTTGTAATTCCAGCGTATACTCACATGTTTTTAATAATAAATTAGATATTATTATTACAAAAAATCTTGGAGGTGAAGCAGCATTAGAGCTAGCAACAGGGGATCTCTCAAAAACATTGACAAGCCTGTTTGATATTGAAACAAGTTTGAGAACAGAAATTGACCTTGAGCGAGCAGCTCCTAATTCCATATTTGTTATAAAAATAGATGACGACTTGTGGCAAGAAAAACTTACCAAAAAGGTTGGTATAGTAAAACCATTTCTTTCAGAGGATGGTTTTATCATTAAAAGAATCAATTATAACGATAAGCCACTGATTTTGATTTCAGGTAATGGAGTACGAGGAACCAGTTATGGCATTTTTCATTTCATTGAAAGAATTAAATTAGATTATTCGTTTGCACATGGGAAAATAGACATAATTAAACAACCTGATATGAAGATAAGGATGATTACCCAACCTTTCGAAGCTGTAGGTTATCCTGATCTTGCAAATCTTCCTAAACCAATAACAAAAAATATAAAAAGAGAATTTGATCCAATGCGACCTTGGGAAGGTTTGGGTTATAGCCCTGAAGATGAAGCACGAAATATTCTTAGAACAGGACTAAATACAATGTGGGTTGGTAATTTCTCTTTTTCTACATTATATGATAATTATGATTCAACTATATTTCCTGAAAGTTCAGAAGCCGGACAATGGGTTCGTGAACGTAAACAAAAAATTTCTGAACTAATAGATATTGCAAACAAATATCATCTTAAAACTGTCGCTAGCAGCGATATATTTATTTATCCCAAAGGTCAAGACCCATCTAAAAAATGGGACTTACTTGATTATTCACTTAATGAATTCTTAACAAATTTTCCAGATATTGATATTATAACAACCAGATTTGGTGAAAACTACTCTTATTATAATAACTTTTTTGTTGGAGAGGGTTTAGATACTAAAGGAATTGAAGAGAAATTCCCTAAGATTATTGATTTTATTCATCAAATCGTGAGTAAAAAATATAATAAAATTTATATGCCTAGAACTTGGGCAGTTGGTAATTCTAATTGGGGTGCAAATACAGATAGATATAATGCAGTAATTGATAAGGTAAAGGCTTTTGATAATATTATATTTTCGGTAAAAAATACACGAACTGATTTTTGGCGTTATAATTTATTTAATCCAGTTATTGGTACTGGAGATAAAGAACAAGCAATGGAGTTTTTATGCCAGGATGGCTATAATTTTAAAAATTCGATACCTTATTACGATGTCATTAGAATGGCCAAAGGACCAAAAGAACTTGGTGGACAAGGAGGGATGAAATATGGATATAAAGCTGGTATTAGGACTGCTTGGGGATGGTTATCAGCAGATGGATGGTGTGGACCATATATAAAAAGAGAAGAGTGGCTGGGTGCCAACATATATGGATTTAGTCGTCTTACATGGGACGTTGATAGTGATCCATTAGTGCTTGCTAAAGAATGGGCTGCAATTGAATTTGAAGTTGAATACAAGAGTAAAGTTGCAGACGTAATTGCTGAAATTCTAATGTTATCTGAAGATTTAATTCTTAAATCAAGATATTTTAAAAATTATAGTATTAAAAAAGAAGGATGGTTACCTTCAAACAACTGGATTAGAGATGAATTAATTGGCGGTGGTACAAATTCTAATAATAAATTAAGCGTTGGAAAATCTTTTCCACCAGGAACAATCAAATCAATATTTAATTCAGAAACAATTGAAGAAGATATTTTAGAAAAGGAGGAGGCCCTAGCTATAATGAATACTATGCTTTCAAAATTTGCTGATATCAAAGATCAAATTCCAGAAAAAGAAAAGGCAATGGAATTATATAATACATTATTATACGGAAAATATCTTATTGGCACTCTTAGATATTATGTAAGTGGAATGTTCAGATTTTATAATGGTGAATATGATAAATCTGAAGCTGACCTCAGAAAGTGGAAAAAATATTGGGATTTTTACAATAGTGAAATTCCTAAACTTCCTGGTACAGCATCTCTAATGTTAGATGGGGGCATGGTAGATACTTGTATTAAAGCAATGGAATTCATGAATCAATCATTTTAAATAAAAAAACGGCTACACTAGAGTAGTATAACCGTTTTATTGTTTTAGTAGCGGGAGCAGGACTCGAACC
>CEPL01133248.1_pt1 | contig 17333 bp, 3 predicted proteins | sample 530541 | NCBI WGS metagenome assembly CEPL01 (sample SAMEA2620339, study PRJEB7988) | marine metagenome | biome: marine biome (ENVO:00000447); feature: surface water layer (ENVO:00002042); material: "saline water (ENVO:00002010), including plankton (ENVO:xxxxxxxx)" | depth 5 m
AATGCAACCAATGATTTAAAAGCGGCATCAGATGTAATGTTAAACAGTGTGCAAGGAATGGTATCTGGTTTAGATAGTTTGGCAAAAGGTAATGCAGATGAAATTATTGCACTAGCAGAACTTGATGCAGTTATACTTGAAGCAAAAGTATTTTTAGGAGACATTGGACAAGGTCAAATGGATGAAATAAAGCCAGGTATAGACAACAGTATTTTAAAAGCAAGTGCAGTTACAGATAAAGCAAGTTTAGGAAAACTAAAAGGCATAACTGGACCTGATGGAATCAAAGTACCAGATGAAGTTAGAAGACTTGACGGAAGTAATATGGTCAACTTTAATGTTGATAAAACAGGCAACTTTAGAGATGTATTGACTGAAGTTGATGTACGAGTAGGCGACGGTGATGATGCAGTTTTTGAAAAGCAAAACAAAACAGTAAGAGTATATGGTAGTGAAACAGATTTAACTACAAGATTTGGAGCAAGAGATCCTGTTGAAGAAGCAAAAGCAAAATATACAAAACCAAAACCTACTAATATTAAAACACCAACTATCAGTGCGGCAGTGTATAAACCAGATAATCCAACTGCTGGTGGCTTTAGTGCTTTACCAAGACTTGTTACATATGATAAAGTAAGAGGTAGATACAATGTATTAAACCCAGCAACAAATGTACGCAAACAGTTTAAGACAGTTGCAGAAGCAACAGCATATGCAAAATCATTAGGGATAAGAACATAATGGCAAGACCAATAGCAAGATTAGGTGATAGAACACATGGAGTTTGTTACCACCCATCACATATTCCATTAACAACAGGAGGCACAATTATTACAGGCAGTCCTGATGTAATTACAAATGAAAAGAATACTGCAAGAGTAGGAGATTTAGTTTTAACAGATTGTGGACACATTGGAATGATTATTACAGGTAGTCCAAAAGATATAGCAAATGATAGATTAGTAGCAAGAGTAGGAGACGCAATAGCAAATAAGGCTCCATATATTGCAACAATAGTAACAGGAAGTGGCGATACATTCGCTAGTGATTAAGGCAGGTAAATAATAATATGGCAATATATAAAGGTTATACATCAGTCAATAGACAATTCCAAGGTACAGAAGCAACGGATTCTGAACTAGTCCGTGCTGACTTATTGAATCATTTTAATACAAGAGTTGGCGAACGTCTTATGCAACCAGAGTTTGGTTGTTTAATTTGGAACTTTCTATTTGACCCATTCACTGATGATGCCAAATTTGCTGTAATCGAGAACCTACAAGAGATAGTTGATGCTGACCCTCGTGTAGTTTTGAGAAACATAGATGTTACAGAATATGAACATGGTTTATCCGTAGAAATGGACCTAGTATATGCTGATGGAAACCAATCAGAAACTATGATTGTTAACTTTGATCAGCGAAGTGAGTCCGCTTATCAGGCATAATATGCCCATATAATTTTACGAATAAATACTAATAATATAAGCGTGGTAATAAAATAATGAGCACCAGTACAAGACAAAACAGTTTATTTGTATCTGAAGATTGGACAAAAATCTATCAGACTTTCCGTGACGCAGACTTTCAGTCATATGACTATGAAACTTTGCGTTCAACAATGGTGCAATACCTACGCAATAACTATCCAGAAGATTTTAACGATTACATAGAAAGTTCAGAGTTTGTAGCACTCATGGATTTGATTGCTTACTTTGGACAGAGTTTAGCATTTAGACAAGATTTAAATGCTAGAGAAAACTTTTTAGAAACTGCACAAAGAAGAGACAGTGTTTTAAGACTTGCAAAACTTTTAAGTTATCAACCAAAAAGAAATCAACCTGCTAGAGGTATGCTGAAAGTTGTAAACATTCAAACTACAGAAGATGTTTATGATAGTTCAGGACGTAATTTAGCAGATAGTTTTATTGTGTTTAATGATAGCACTAATCCAGATTACATGGAACACTTTGCAGTAATTTTAAATGCGGCAATGGCAAGTGCTCAAAGTTTTGGCAATCCAGCATTATCAAAAACAATAAGTGATATAAAAACAGATTTATACGAACTAAACATTTTACCAAATACAATTCCAGTATTACCTTTCTCCGCACAAGTGGCAGGTGAGACAATGACTTTTGAAGTTGTAAATGGAACTTTTAAAAACAAAGAATTTATTTACGAACAAAGTCCTAAACCAGGTAATACTTTTAATATGTTTTACAGACAAGATGGTAAAGGTGCTAGTTCTAATAACACAGGTTTCTTTTTCTACTTCAAGCAAGGTGCATTAGAAACTGTAGAATTTAATTTAAACAATGCATTAAGTAATCGTATTGTTAGTATTGACAAAAATGGTGTCAACAATGAAGACGTTTGGTTATACAATTTAGATAACAACGGAAACATAAGCACTGAATGGACAAAAGTTCCAGCAGTAACAGGTGCAAATGTAATTTACAATAGTTTAAGTCAAAACATTCGTAGTTTGTATGCTATTAATAGTAAAGCAAATGACCAAATAGATTTAATTTTTGGAGATGGAGTATTTGCAGATATACCAGTTGGTAACTTTAGAAGTTATCAAAGAATCAGTAACGGTAGAACTTATAGAGTAAAACCTGCAGACATTAGAGGAATTAAATTAGATTTACCTTATGTAAGTAGATCAGGACAATTAGAAACTTTAACAATTGGTTTAAGTTTACAATATACTATTGACAATGCTACAACAAGAGATAGTATTGAAGATATAAAAACAAAAGCACCACAACAATACTATACACAAAATAGAATGGTTAACGGTGAAGACTACAATATCTTTCCTTTAACAAATTATAACAATGTAATTAAAAGTAAAGCAATTAACAGAACAAGTTCTGGTATTAGTAGATTTTTAGATATTAAAGATGTTACTGGAAAATATTCAAGTACAAATATTTACAGTAATGATGGTGCAATTTACAAAAACGAATTCTTAAAAAATAAAACATTTAGTTGGTTAAATGACAACGACATTTATGATTCAATTAGAAATATAGTAGAACCAATTCTTAGAAGTAAAGAAATGGAACACTTCTATTATAAAAATTATAATAAGGTAGCACTAAAAGGACTTTCAACTACTTGGGAAAGAGTAAGTGTTGGTGTTAACAAAAGCACAGGTTATTTCAAAGATTCAAATGGTGATGTAGCAAGTGTTGGTACAGCAAGTAGTAACAATTTACAATATGTCAAGACAGGCGGACTTGTAACATTTGATGCACCTGACGGACAACACTTTATGAATAATGGCACACTTATGACTGGTAGTGCAACACATTCAGGCAGTGTTGATAACCTTTATTCTGGTATGGTCAGTATTAACAATAATGGCATAGGAGTTAATGATGGTAAAGTTACAACATTTACAGGTGCTGTTAGTTTAAATGAAAATATACCAACAGGTGCAATACTTTCAAGTGTACTACCAAAATTTATTACAGACTTACCAGGATCAATTGAAAGTTCTTTATTTACAAATATAAAACAGTATAAAAACTTTGCAATAGGTTTTGATCATTTGGCAGGTACTTGGTATATTATTGATAGTAGAGATATTAGTACAAGTAATGTATTCAACAATGCAAATGCAAAAGATACAACAAACGCAAATTTAGATGCTAGTTGGTTAGTGAAGTTTACTACAGACGGTGCAACTTATAATGTAGCATATAGAGGATTAGAATACTTCTTTAGTAGTGTAGAAGAAACACGTTTTTATTTTGATACTGCAAGTAAGATTTTTGATCCTGTAACAGGATTAAGTAAAAAAGATAATATTTCTGTTTTAGGTATTAATACAAAACCAGATGCATCTGTGGCGTTAGTAAGAGATATTCCTTTTAATGTATACAATGTTGTTACAGATTCAGATGGCTATAAAGATAACACAAAAATTTTAATTACTTTTGCAGACAATGATGACGATGGTGTTATTGATAATCCAAATGCATTTGATGAAATAGTTGGAGATGAAAGTACAGCATTAGATCCTAGTTTAAGAAAATTTGTTTTCTTAAAACGTACAACTGATTATGATAACTTTGACAAATATGTAACAGTGGCTAACAATGTTGTTAATCATTCATATACAACAAAAGCAAACATTGAAAACATTATCAATAGTTTAAACACAGGCACAGTTTTGTATGCAGTCAACGACGAAAAGTTTTATGTTGTAACTGAAAGTAACAATGTAAAATCATTAACAGAAAGTTTAGACTACAGAGTATTTACAGGTAGAGATGGACTTAAATTTCACTATACGCACAACGCACCAAACGATAGACGTATAGATCCAAGTCCAGGAAATATTATTGACATTTATGTATTAACTAAAAATTACAGTGATGCATATTCAGAATATATAACAGATTCAACCAATACAATAGTTGAACCAACTATGCCAACTATTGATAGTTTAAGAACACAATTTGGAACACTAGAAGGTTTTAAAACTTTAAGTGATGCATTAGTTTTACATAGTGCTAAATTCAAACCATTGTTTGGTAATAAAGCAGATACAAATTTACAAGCAAGTTTTAAAGTTGTAAAAAATCCAGGATTTAGTATTAGTGATAGTGAAATCAAATCAAAATTAATTACTGCATTGAATGAATATTTTGCAGTTGAGAATTGGGAATTTGGTGAAACATTTTACTTCTCAGAATTAAGTGCATATTTACATACTGCATTAACACCATTCTTAAACAGTGTAGTACTTGTCCCTAAAGATAGTTCACAAGCATTTGGTAGTTTATATCAAGTAAGTTGTGAGCATGATGAAATATTTACAAACTCTGCTACTGTTAATGATGTAGAAATTATAGATGCAATTACAGCCGCAGGTATTAAAGCAAGTGGCAATGTATTCACAGGAACATCAACAACTTCAAGTGTGTCACAATCGTTAACACCTACTACATCAGGCGGCGGTTATAGTTCTGGCGGTGGCGGTGGCTCCGGCGGTGGCGGCTCTGGTGGAGGAGGATCTGGTGGCGGTGGCGGAGGCTACTAATGGCAAAACGTAAGTCGGCATCATTTTTACCCAAGTTTTTACAAACAGATAAGAACAAAAAGTTCTTACACGGAACACTTGACCAACTTCTAAACAGTAAAAGTTTAGAAAGAGTTGACGGCTATGTGGGTCGTAGATTTGGTCCAAGTTACAGTACAAAAGATCCTTACATTTCTACAGTTGGTCAATTCAGAACTTCATATCAATTAGAGCCAAGTATTGTTTACAAAAACTCAAAAAAAGAAGTTGAGTTTGTAATTACATATGATGATTTAATTAATTCTATAAAACAAAATGGCGGTAAAGGTGACAAGCATGACAGATTGTTTGAACAAGAATCTTACAACTGGGACGGCTTTGTTGATTATGATAAACTAATAAACTTTGGTGAGTATTACTGGTTACCAACTGGCCCTGGTACTGCTACAGTAAGTGCTAGTGAAGTTCCTACAACTGCAACATACACATTAACAAGAAGCACATCAGAAAAAGAATATACAGTGTCACCAACTTATGGTGTAACTGCTAATCCAACAATTTATTTGTTACGTGGTGGTAGTTATACATTTACAGTAAATCAAGACACACCATTTTGGATACAATCAGAATTAGGCACTAGCGGTAAAAGTGCGATTAGTTTTAACAGAGGTACAAGAGAAATTTTTGGCGTATCAAATAATGGAACATCAAATGGTAATATTACTTTTAATGTTCCACGTTCTACTGCACAAGAATTTTTTACACAAACAGTAACCAATGTTGCTAACGTAGATTTACTATGTACAGAATATACACATGAAACATTAAATGGTGCAACATTAAGCACTGTTGTTGATGCAGGTGGTATTGATGGTCAACTATATTTAGAAAACAAAACTATTGTGTTCAGCGAAGACACAGGTACATATGGTGCATGGCCCACTACATTTAGCACAGACGATAAGTTCCGTGTTTTTAGAATTCTAGTTACAAGTGACACTATAAGTTTATTACCTATTACTAATATTGGTATTAATCAAAAAGTCCAAATACAAGAAGGTGAAGACTTTAGTACATTTGAATATTATAGACCAGCCGCTGGTACTGTATTAGAAGTTGTTCCAAATATAACAGCACCAATGACTACATTGTACTATCAAGATGGTACAGATGAAAGTAGATATGGTGTAATTAAAATTTTAGATGCTACAACAAAAACTATTGATGTAGATACAGATATAATTGGTAAAGCAAATTATACAACACCTAATGGAGTTGTGTTTACAAACGGTATACACATTCAAACAGATACTACTTTTACTCCAGCAAAATATCAAAACAAAACATTTATTGTCGACGGTGTTGGTGACAGCATTAAATTAATTGACAAAACAGAACACGTTGCACATGAATTAACTAGCAACGAAACTAAAGATTACATTGTTAGTAGAAGAGGTAGTGCTGACAGAAATGCTTGGGCCAGAAACAACAACTGGTATCATAAAGATGTAATTACAAAAATTGCAGGATACAATAATCAAAATCCTGTAATAGACCAAGATGAAAGAGCAAAAAGACCTATTATAGAATTTAAGCCTGACCTTGCTATGATGAATTCAGGTACTATTGGTTTTGATGCAGTAGACTTAATTGATACTTCAACTACAGATGCATTAAGCACAATACAAAACAGTAGAGGATTTTCTGTTGATGGTAAAACAGCAACTAACGGAATGAAAGTTGTGTTTACTGCTGACACAGATGTTGAAGTTAAAAATAAAATTTATACAGTAGAAATTGTAAACTTTCAGGAAGGTACTAATCCAACAGAGGTCCGATTAGTACCAAGTACAACAAATTTTGTTGCAGGTGATCAAGTTGTTGCTAAAGAAGGAACAACTTTAAAAGGAAAAACTTTTTGGTTTAACGGAACTAATTGGACACAAGGACAACAAAAGACACTAATAAATCAAGCACCTATGTTTGATATATTTGACAGTAATGCTAAAAGTTTAAGTGACCAATCAGTTTATGTATCAACAAACTTTGTAGGAACAAAATTATTTTCTTATGGTGCCGGTGCAGGTAATGTTGATGCTGAATTAGGATTTGCGTTAAAGTATAAAAACTTTAGTAACATTGGTGACATTGTATTTGATAACAAATACAGTACTGATTCTGTAGCATACACAACTTCAACAGGTAGTGCATCAATAAATGTAAGTGCAGGATTTGTTAAACAAACTAACAAAGATAGAGTAGTAACTTACATAGATGGTTGGACAAAAATAGAAACACCAAGTACGCAATATCAAATTGTTACATATATTGCTAACGGTTCAGCAAAACAATTTGAAATTGGTGTCGCACCTAATGTAGGATCTTTGCCTGGTAATGTTGTTTATTTAGATAGCACAGAAGTTAAAACAGGTTGGGAGTATAAACTTGATAGTGATAGACACATAATTGAATTTACAGATGCTCCAGCAATAGGCACACAAATTACAATTAAAGTTTTATCTGATACACAAACTACTTTTGGTTACTATGAGATTCCTAGTAACTTGAGTAATAATGCATTCAATAAAAACTTTGATGATATTACACTTGGTCAAATGCGTAATCATGTAAGTGAAATATTAAACACTGCAAAAGATTTTGAAGGTGTTTATCCAGGTGCAGGTAATTTAAGAGATTTAAAAGACACAGGAAAATACAAAGGAAAAATCTTACACCACTCAAGTGGTTTAGTTTTACCTGGAATCTTTTTACAAGAAAATCATTTGAATGTTGTTAACGCAATAAAATATGCATCAGATGAATATTCTAAATTTAAACAAAAGTTTATTTCAGCATCAGAAACTTTAGACTTAGACTTTGAAGATATTCCTGCTGATGTTGACAAAGTATTGGCTAGTATTAATAGTACAAAAAGTTCTGCGTTTCCTTTCTATTACAGTGATATGATAGGGCATGGCACAAACAAAAAAATATTTCAATATACAGTTACAGATAACAGAATAAAAAGTTATCAGTTTGATGAAACATTTAATATTACACAAAATACTAGTCGTTCGGTATTAGTTTATATAGATGGTGTACAAGCAATAATAGGTAAAGACTATACAATTAGCACAACAAGACCTGCAATTGAATTAGTAAATGAACCTGCTTTAAACAGTGTAATTAAAATTATAGATTATCCAAATACAGTTGGTAACTTTATCCCACCTACTCCAAGTAAGATGGGTATGTATCCTGCATACGAACCAATCAAGTATAATGATAACACTTATGTATATGCAACAGATGTTATTCAAGGACACGATGGTAGTATTACCAAAGCCTATGGTAGTGTTGTTGATGATATGTTATTAGAATTAGAAAAAAGAATTTACAACAATATTAAAGCAACTTACAAACAAGATGTGTTTAGTATTCACGACTGTATACCAGGACGTTGGAGAAACACAAAGTTTACACGCACAGAACATCAAGCAATTTTAAGCAAACATTTCTTAGGCTGGGCAGTTAAAAATAGAATTGACTGGACTACGCATGAAGGCTATGAACGTGATAACAAGTTTACTTGGAATTACAATGGCATGGCAGATAAAATAACTGGTGAAATATTACCAGGTGGTTGGAGAGGTATATTCAAACATTATTATGATACTGATAGACCACATACTCATCCATGGGAAATGATTGGTTATAGTGTGAAGCCAACTTGGTGGGAAGACATTTATGGTCCTGCACCTTACACAAGTGGTAACACAATTTTATGGGAAGACCTACGTGATGGTAAATGCTATGACCCAATTACAAAAACTTATAATGTAAAAGAAAATTACAAAAGAGCAAACTTAATGGATATGATTCCTGTTACTGAAAACGGTAATCTAAGAGATCCATATGGTGTAATGGCTACAGGTAGTACAGTTTATGAACTTGATGACAAGTGGGCAGTAAATGATGAAGGCCCGGCTCAAAGTGCTTGGATTAAATCTAGTGAATATCCTTTTGTATTACAAATTACAAATGCATTAATGAAGCCTGCAAAGTTTTTTAGTTTAATGTATAACACAGACATTGTTAGTAGAACAACAATTACAAACAATATTGTTAGTACAAACACAAACAAGCAGTTACAAAGAAGTGATTTTATAACACCGTTAATTGACCAGAATGTTGTTAACGGATATAGTTTCTATATTGCAAACCATTTAAGTTTCTTAGGAATGGATCCAACATCATTAAAAAATATTATTGACAATGCAGATATTAATTTAGCATCTAAATTAAGTGGATACACAGACAAGAAGTTTTTAAAAGTATTAGCAGAACAAGTAAGTCCAAATGCAATTAGTGAAAACGTTATTATTCCAGATGAAGACTATGAACTAGTTGTTACTAAAACTACTCCTATTGTTCATGCTCCATACAGTGGTGTTATTGTACAAAAAACAAACAGTGGATTTGCAATCTATGGTTACAATACAACTGATCCAGTATTCAATGTTATACCAAGTAGACAGAGTAGACGTATAAATGTACACGAAGTTTTAAAACAAAGATTCATAGAATATAAAGACTTTGAAGATCAAGTATTAACAATTCCTTATGGAACAGAATTAAGTACACCACAACAAGTATTTGACTTTTTAATTGGCTATGGTAGATTCTTAGAGTCACAAGGATTTGACTTTGACAATAGCAGTGAGGAGATTGCAAATAATTTAGAAGTTGCCAACTGGGCAATGGCTGGTAAAGAATTTGGTTATTGGTCACAACAAGAATGGGGTGATGATGCAGTAATTACTTTGAGTCCAAGTGCAAATAAAATTACATTTACTAGAGTTGATAGTATGGTTGATACACTTGTAAATCATTACAATGGTAAATCTGTAATGAATCAAAGTTTTGAAACCTTAACTGTAGACAAGTTTAAAACAAAACGTGAGGACGGAGAGTTTGAACTTATACCAGAAGAAACAGTAGGCGGAATTTATTTTGCAGATATTAAAACTGTACAATATGAACATACATTAGTTTTAAACAATACAACAATATTCAACGACATTGTTTATCAACCTGAACTAGGTAATAGACAAAACAGATTAAAACTAGTTGGTTGGAGAACAAGTAATTGGGACGGAAGTTTAACTGCACAAGGTTTTATTCTTAACCAAGGTATTGTTAATGAGTGGGTACAAAATACAGATTATGCTAAAGGTGAAATAATAAAATACAACAATAAGTTGTATACTGCAAGTGAAAGTCATACAAGTGGATTAACATTTGAATATGAAAACTGGTCACCAACTGATAGTTTCAAACTAGGCTTGTTACCTAACTGGGACACACTAGGTGGCAACTTTGAAACATATTATGATGTAGATACAGTGAACCTTGAAGGCGAAGCAGACAAGTTTGGTAAAAGTTTAATAGGTTACCAATCAAGAGATTACTTGACAAATCTTGGATTAGATGATACTTCACAAGTTAAATTCTTCCAAGGAATGATAAAAGAAAAAGGTACAAGCAGTGCTATTGATAAACTGCTTCGTGCAAGATTAGATAATACAACTTCTGATATTGATATGTATGAGGAGTGGGCAATTCGTGTTGGCGAATATGGCGGACTTGATATTAATAAGAGAATTGAAATAGAAGTTAAGCCAGATGATGTTGAAGGCAATCCAACAGTTATACATACAATTCGCAGTATTGAAGATAAGCAAGAAGGTGTTAAAAATATTTTACCACAAAACTTTTACAAAGCACCTCCGGCTCTAGAACATAATTGGATACCATTAAATGAAACGTCAGGACTAACAGGTGATACTTTGCCGTATGCCGGTTATGCCAAACTAACAGATGCTGATGCTACACTGTTTAACATAAGTTCATATGCAAATTTAGATGGATCTTTATCTAGTATGAACATTGGTTTTCATCTGTACGTTGCAAATGATGATAACAACGACTGGCAAATGTTCTATTTAGATATTACAGATGACGTCGTACTCACTGCACAAGCAAGTGATAACCAAACAGTATTATGGACAACAAAAAATAATCATAACTTACTTGCAGGTGATTTGATTGTAGTAAAAGATTTTGGTGCAGGTAGTGGTGTACACAGAGTATTAAGAAGTACAGGACTTAAATCATTTGAAACTAGTAAAGAAGTTGAAGGCTTAGATGTTAGTGCTGAAGCAACTGTTTTGAAATTCAACAGCATTAGATATTCTGACAGTAGTGCATTATTAGGATACAATCCAATACAAGGTTGGAAACTAAATGATAAAGTATTCATAGATAATGTCAACAGTGAAGGTTGGAAAGTTTATGAAAAGAAAAATGAATATAAAGTTGCAAAAACATTTACACCAGTAAATTACAAATTTACTGATGGTAAACTAGGCGGCGCCTTTGCAATTAATCAAAATAAATCACTAGGTGTATTTGGACACCCAGACGAAAGTCGAGGTACTGTAGTTGTTTACATACCAGACGCACAAGGTATATTAGGTGAATCAGCAAGAGTAAATCCAACTGCTGATAATCGCTTTGATGGATTTGGACACAGTGTAGATGTCAACGGAAGAAGATTTGTTGTTGGTAGTAAAACTGCAACAGGTGCCACACAAGGTGCATTAACAGTTTATTATCAAGCAGGTAACTTATATCCAAGAGCCTTTGCATGGGTACCAACTGGATCAGGAACATCAGACTTAAATGTAAAATTTAGTAAAGATGGCAGTAAAATTATTGCAGGTGCTCCAGGTGAAAATAAAGTTTATGTGTTTGAAAGAACAAATGATACAGATACATATACTATTCCAGAACAAACATTTACTGCTGGTAATTTTACAATAGGCAAAGTTTATACTATTGTAACAGTAGGTAATACAGATTACACATTAATTGGTTCAGCAAGTAATGACGTAGGAACATCATTTACAGCAACTGGTGTAGGTACTGGTAATGGTACTGCAACTAATAAAGATGAGTTTACAGGTGATAATACTACTACAGCATTTACAGCCAATTCAGATATAGAAAACAAAATTGTTTTAGTAGGAGGTGAAGTACAATACCTAAACAGTGATTATACTGTAAGTGGTGCAACAGTTACATTTACAAGTCCGCCAACTACTGGTGCATCGATACAAATTAAGACTGGACCAGACTGGAAATTAATTTCTACAATTACTGGAACTGCAAGTACAGAATTTGGTTATGCAGTTGACTGTGATGAGTCAGGTAACAATATTGTTATTGGTGCTCCTGGTGAAAATACAACTTATAATAATGAAGGTGCAGTATATTTGTTTACAAAACAAAGTGCATCAACTTATAGTCAATTACAAAAGTTTACTCCTCCAATTACAAATGCGGAAGCACGTTTTGGTGAAGCATTAAGTTCAAATTCAAACTTTACAAAAATATTTGCTGGTGCACCTGGCGTAAACAGATTTAAAAATAAGAGTGGATTAGTTACAGTAATCAAATTAAAAAGTATTAAAACAAATGTACATACTGGTCCTACATATACTGGATTAGCAACTGGCACAATACAAATTAATGGAACTAATCTCGCAGTTACAGGAAAAAATGTAACTGATATTGCTACGCAAATTAACAATGATAATATTGCAAATATTACAGCATCAGCAAGTGATAACAAGTTAACTATAACGTATGCAGATAAGATTAAGAAACTTATTATTGCAGACGTGTCTGGTAATTTATTTGCAAATGTAATTGGTGACCAATTTGAAAATTCACAAAACATTGTACAAAATTCATTAACTGATGGACAGGAGTTTGGTAAAGCAATAGCAATAGATACTACAGGTACAACTGTTAGTGTTGGTGCACCAAATAGTATTTACAGAGACCCTGTAACATTTGATGAAGGTGAAACAAACTATGATAGCAGTAGTACATTGTTTATTGATGATACACAACGTGGTGGTAATGTTTTTGCATATCAAGAAATTGATGGCAACTATGTACAAACACAAAGAATACAAAATGATAATATAGACACTGATGATCAGTTTGGTAGTAAATTACAAGTATTAGATACAAACGAAATTTACGTTGGTATGCCTAATGATGATAAAAATTCAACAAGTAATTCAGGTGCAGTTATAGAATACAATGCAAACGGAAATATTTTTACAGTAAGTGAACAGCAAGAACGTTTAGTAGATATTACAAAAATTAATCGTGTATTCAGTTATGACAAAGTTAGAAATGAAGTTATTAATTATTATGATTGGGTAGATCCAATCAAAGGAAAAATACCTGGTATTGCTGATGAAAATATTGATTATAAAACAATGTGGGATCCGGCAACGTATGCTCTTGAAGGCAGTGCAACTTGGGGACCAGACCAAGTAGGAAAAATTTGGTGGAACTTATCTTCAGTAAAATACATTTATCCTGAACAGGCTGATTGGGCATATAGAAGTAGTTTCTGGGGCAGTGTATTTCCAGGCAGTAGCATAGATGTTTATCAATGGATTGAAAGTGACAAACTTCCAGAGAACTATGAAGGAAGTGGTGTACCTTATAATAATTTATTTTACACAACTGTAACTAAAAAAGAAGGAACAGTTATTACTAATAGATATTTCTATTGGGTAAGAAATGTTTTAGAGATTGCAGAAAATAAAACTAAAAGTGCAAAAGATGTTCAAGATATTATTATCGACCCAACTATATTTGGTTTAAAATATGTAGCATTTACAAGTGCAACAGATATTACATTGTTTAACTTAACAAGCGATTTAAGAAACTCAGGAACTATATTAGTTGTTGATTACGACAAAACTAAAAACAATAAAATTATACACAATGAATGGGCATTAATAAAAGAGAATGTTGCAGACAATACTTTACCTGCAAACTTTAAAACTAAATTTATTGATAGTTTAGTTGGTGCAGATAGTTTTGGTAACAGTGTTCCAGATAATACATTGAATGTTGCAGAGCAATATGGTATACAATTTAGACCAAGACAAAGTTTATTTGTAAAACGTTTTGATGCATTAAAGACTTTCTTAACAACAGTTAACAGTATAATGGCTAAAAATACTATTGCACTAACAAGAGATATAACAGACTTGTTAGCAAAAGATCCAGAACCAAAACAAGCAAGTGGTGATTGGAATCAAAAAGTTGCAAACAATGAAGAATTAAGTTATGTGCGTATTGCAGAAAAACCAGTAGGCTATAAAGTTTTAGTAAGTGTGGACTCAACAGTACAAAACAGATGGAGTATCTATACTAAAAATAATAAAGGTGCTTGGGTATTAGATAAACTACAAGGTTATGATGTTAGTACACAATGGCAGTACACAGACTGGTATGCTACAAACTTCAATGCTGAAACGTATGTTGATTACAGCATAGAACTTAAAAAAGATTTAGTTGATATAACTCCTACAGTTGGACAAACTGTAAAAGTTAACAACGGTGGAAACTGGGAGTTGTTATATTATAACGGTGTAGATTATGATACTGTTGGTATTAAAAATGCAACACTACAAATCAATGAAGGTGTTTGGAACTATACTTCTACACGTTATGGATTTGATACTGAAGTTTTTGATTTCCAACTTTATGACCAAGAACCACAAATAGAAACAAGAAAAATTATTGAAACTATTCTCAACAAAATATTAATTGATGATCTTTCTTATCAAGCAAACCAAGTTATATTTACAATGCTTTACTATGTATTAGATGAGCAACCATATGTAGATTGGTTATTTAAAACTTCATTTATTGGAGTTAATCATAAGATTAGAGCACTTGATGCCTTACCTTATTATCGTAGAGATAATCAAACTTATGTTAGCGACTTTATTAGTGAAGCAAAACCATACAGAACTAAAATAAGAGAATATGTTTTAAATTATAACAAAACAGATCCTTATTTAGGTGACCATACTGACTTTGATTTACATAGTAACTATAATGCAAGTTTAGGTTATTATAGAAAACCAGATGGATCACTAGAGGGCGATACTAATTTATTATCAACAGGATTTAACAAACCTTGGAACGACAATCACAAATTTGTAGTTGGTAGTATTGCTGTCCAAAATGGCGGTAGTGGTTATAACTTTGTTCCTGATGTTACAATTACAGGCGGTGGTGGCAGTGGTGCAAAAGCAATAGCAACTGTTGACAGTGGAGAAGTAACAGGAATAACAATTACACAAAAAGGTAGTGGTTATACAACAACACCTAATGTAGCCATTGTAGCAAGTACAGGTACAAGTGCAAGTGCATATGCACAATTAGAAAATACAAAAGTTCGTACGTTTGATACTACAATGAAGTTTGATAGAATACAATTTACATCTGAGTATGTAGATTGGAAACCTAATACTTCATATAGTACAAATGATAAAATTTCATATCAAGGCGAAGCATACACAGCCATTGAAAACTTTACTAGTGGAACAACATTTACAAGTGATAGTTTACAAGTTGTTTTAGATGAAGCAATAACAAATGCAATGGATAGAACTATTGCTTACTATCAGCCATCTGATGTACAACCTTCAAAAGAATTAGAAAACTTATTTTACGGAATTGAATATCCTAAAAATAAAATTACAGGTGTTAACTTTAAATTTGAACCTGGATTAGACCGTGCAGGATTTGATGAAGGACCATTTGATAACTTTGAAATTGGACCAGAAGGAGTTGCAACTGCTGGAGGTATAGTTGATACATCGATTAGTAGTAGGTTTGGTGATTCACTATTAGGTACAAGACCAGAAGATATAAATGTTGTAGGTGGTAAATTTGTTGATGAACACAATTCACACGCACCAGAAGAATTTATTCCAGGCAGAGTATTTGATAGTTTGGACATGGAAATTTATCAATCACCTTCAAGTTTATTTGGCAATGATGGATTAAGTCCACGCATTGACGTTATCAAACACAACGGTGACGGTCAAACAAAAACATTTAGTTTTAGAACTTCAGATGGTAGACATAATATGAACTTGTTAGTGTATACAGCATTAACAGGAAAAGTACAACCAGATGAGTTTACAATCGACTACGATAACTTTACAATAACATTTACAACGGCACCAGCCGCTAATGATATTATAGATATTCACAGTATTGGAAATACTGGTGAAGAAATGATTTTAGATTATGTAGTCGAAGGTGATGGAGTAGATAATTTATACACATTACCTGTAAGTTCTGCTATTGCTCAACAGGCACTAGTATTAGTTGATGGTGTTAAGAAAGATAACACTATCAATGATGTAAATGGCAGAGCTCAATTAGAATTCGCTGGAGGATATACTCCACCAGTGGGTGCCCACATACATATCTTTGCATTCAATTTGGACCCAAGTATAAGGATTGCTTACAGTCATATAGGACAAGAACGCTTTACTATGGATGGTAGTACTAGAACGTTCACACTCGCAAATCAACCTTTATATGACGGTCCAGTAGATGCAAAAGTTTATGTAGAACTAGCAGAGTTACGTTTACGTCCTGCGGTATATTCTTACCACACTGGTGACGGGACAGAAACTAATTTTGCAATTACAGAAACGGCTGATGTTAACCACGCAACATTAACAGCCAGCGATGTTTCCGTATTTGTTGACGGAGTAGCCAACAGTAGTTGGACACTTGTAGATAATTCAGGTGTTAAGGAAGTTCAGTTCACTACTGCTCCGTCAAGTGAGGCCAAAATTGTATTAGGTGATAACACAAACGCAGAGTATACAATATCAGGAAATACAATAACACTTGATAGTGGACTAACAATTACAAATGGTTTAATATTAAATGTCACAACATTTAGTAGTCACAATGTTTTAGAAATGACTACACAAACGTTTGAAGGTTCTACAGCAAGTTCAATAACAATAGCAAGTGGATTTGACAGTACTGATTTTGATGCTATTAATTTTGATGTACCTTCAACACAGATTGTTAATACTCCAGAGTATACACTTTATAGAACACCTACTGATTCAAACTACCTGTGGGTAACTAAAAATGGAATTAAATTAAGTGTTGCAACAGACTTTGTAATTGAAAATAACAAATTAAAACTATTATCTAATATTGGATCAACTGATTTAGTTATTGTTTCACAATTTAGTGAAAATGTTATTAAGCACAGAATTAGTTGGAAAGTATGGCATGATATTTTAGGTAATGTTCGCTACTACAGAATGTGTGCGGATCATACTACTAAACTTACTGCTGATATTGAGAAAGAT
>CEPL01029578.1_pt1 | contig 16960 bp, 11 predicted proteins | sample 530541 | NCBI WGS metagenome assembly CEPL01 (sample SAMEA2620339, study PRJEB7988) | marine metagenome | biome: marine biome (ENVO:00000447); feature: surface water layer (ENVO:00002042); material: "saline water (ENVO:00002010), including plankton (ENVO:xxxxxxxx)" | depth 5 m
GGAGCTAAACAGTTAAATCCACCTGATTTAAATAAGTTTATTCCATTGCTAAAAGCTGCACCAGTTATAGCACCTGTTCCATTTGGGTCTACTGCACCAAGATAAGCAACTAGCTGACCGCCAACTGGATCTAAATAATTAATAATAGATGTATCTGATGTGATTTCATTATCAATCATTAACCAACTGAATTGAATCTGAACTGTTTCAGATGGGAAAAAGGACATTAGTCCTTCAAAGCCAGTAATTTCTGCATCAAGGTTGTAGTTAATACTTGCATCATCAACAATAGCAGCTAACAGCATACCTTTGTTATCATTTCTGAAGATGTTCATGTTTAATAACATTGCGCCATCAAGGAAAATACCTTTTAAACCTAGATCAAGCACTCCAGTTTCTTCTGGATCATATGTGCTAGAGCTTGATCCAGCATTAACACCACCTGCTTTTGTAGCAGTTGTATAACTACCATAGACCATTACGTCTTCACTTAAATAATGCTGTAAAGCAACTTTGTATGAAGATGAAGTGTCTGTAACAGTTCTTTTTTGCAACATTCCAGGTATATCTCTAGGATTTGCATAAGCATTACCGCCTCTTGCAACATATTGTCTTCCAACTAAGTCATTGAAGTTTGAACTATCAACTAGGAAGTCATCATACCTTGCACCAATGGTTAACATGGTATCTTCGTTTAGATCAAAATACATCTCACCATAAAGTGCTTGTGATTTTGTTCTAACATGTTGATCACTTAGAGTACCTCTTAAATCAACAGGAACTGTCATGTCAGGCATTGCATTAATTCCTGCAACAATACCGCCATAAGCTTGAAGAACTGCAGCTGCTTGTGCACCTGTAATTAAACCGGCCTGAACTTGTTGAACACTAGGAATTACAGCCATAAGCTGGAGTAATTGACTATAAAAAGCAAATCCACCTTTATTAGAATAATCTAAACCTGTTAAACCAAATAATACTGGAGCATATGGATGAGCACCAAAGTCACCAATTAACTGAGTACCCATAGTTTGAACTCTATACTCATTATCAGTAGTATCATCATACCAATAATACCCAGCTGTATAGTTAAACGAACCATCGAAGTCAGAAACAATATTAATTTCAGCTTGTTTATTTTCTGTTTCTACATCAGAGAAGTCATAAGTTCTGTCAGAATTAGCCATTTCACAAAATTGAATATCGCCACCAAAACAAACATTTGCTTCAACTGGAGGCAGCCCTAGAGAGGCTCCTACACCTAGTAATGGAACCGTAGATATACTTCCATCATTATCATTCATTTGATGGAAGTCTCTTGTTGAATAGGTATATTTAACAATCATGGTTAAATCATCATTTAGATCATGAGTGAGCTCTAAATTTGTAACTTCTGATTGTTGATAATGAGTTGGTATTCTGTCTAGATATAACTCATCAAAGCCATCTGAAAGAGATGGGCCATATTTATTAACAATTGTTCCTGGATCGATTAATGAGTAGAAACCAAATAAGCCTGCAACATGGCCTCTTGTATCTGCAGCTTGGTTAAGACCTCCTCTTTCATAAGGCGAACAACCAAAGAATTGATCCTGAGCACAAAAAGATACCTCTTCTTGTGGTCTATTATCATCACTTTCTTGTCCAGAATATGTGAATTTAAAATCTGTTGTATCACTTATATCCCAATCTAATGAAATTCTTAACCCAACATCGCTTCTATCATCAAAGTCAGTACCTGTATTTGGATTATGAATCATACCGTCCCTTCTGTTAGACATAAAAGCTATTCTTGAATTGACGCTATCAGAAAGTGGTATATTTACTGCGCCCTTCATAAGCGATCTACCAAAATTACCGCCTTCAACATCGATATAGCCGCCTAATTCCGACGTAGGTCTTTTTGTAATAAGGTTAATAACTCCTTGAACTGAATTTCTACCATTTAAAGTACCTTGAGGTCCTTTTAATACCTCAACCCTCTCTAAATCCATAAATCCAAGGTCAACAAATTGACCAGTTCCAACACTATGACCGTTCATATTAGTTACTAATGATGAAACAACAGCAGCACCAATACCATATGAACCAATACCACGCATTGAAAAAGCTGAACCAGATCCAATTCCTTTACCAAAACCAAATCCTGGTACAACTTCGGTCAAGTCTGATAAGTCATATATCTGCTCATCTGCAAGCATATCAGCAGTAAAAGCTTCAACCGAAATAGCAATATCTTGAGTTGATTCTTCTTTTTTGGTCGCGGTAACTACAACTTCTTCTACTTCTTGAGCAAAAATAGAAATTGAGAAAGCAACAGTCAGAAAAGTTGAAAATAAATATTTTTTAAAATTTAACATAAATGTTCCCCCATATATGTTTGTATTTATATTTTGCTGATTTTAATAAAAAAAGGCTGGATTAACCAGCCTTTTTATAACTTTTAATTATATTAAAAAGTTGTACCAAATCCGATACTCCATGTTCTTGGATCAGTAATTGTTGCAAATTTTGCACCACCTTGTAATCGCTGGCTAAATACCATGAACCTACATACTTATCATCATTAAGGTTTTTGGCCTCTAATTTAAAGAACCAATCACCATTATTAGGTCTATATGTTACTGAAGCATCCCAGTATTTGTGTTCTGGAATTCTGGTTTGGTCTTCATTGTAAACAGTTCCTTCTCTTTCACCCATAAATCTGAAAGCCAATCTTGAACTAACGATACCATTTGTTGTAGCAAAGTCTTTATTCAATCCAACGCTGTATGATAATTCAGGTGATTGGGGAAGCTTGTTACCAGATACATCAACTGGAGTACCTAATCCAGCTTCTGGACAATCTACACCACCTAAAGGATTAAAAGGCACAGTACACATATAACCTGCTGATTTAAATATATTACCTTTATCAGTAGTTGTAAGTGCTAATGCCCCTAATGGGTCAAGGTTAACTCTATTACCAAGACCGCCGGTAGCGTTAAGGATATTTACAGGATTAATAAGGCTTAATTCTGTAATTTCAGAATCAACTTTCAACCATGTCATATCAATGCTAGTTGTTTCGTTTAAGAAAAATAATAGATTACCTTCAAAACCATTAATTTCAGCATCAGTATTAACGTTTCTAGAACCTGCGTTAACAATAGAAGAAATTAACATACCATCTGTAGTATTTTGGAAATAAGCAGCGTTAAAAAGCATTGCTCCATCCAGAAGAATACTCTTTGTTCCTATCTCAAAGACACCAGTTTCTTCCTGATCGTAAGGATCTGGAGTACCTGTTGAGTTAGGATTGTTACCTCCTGCTTTTGTGGCAGTAGTATAGCTAGCATATACCATCTGATTGTCTGCTAAGTTATGTTGAATAGCCAATTTATATCCAATAGCATCATCTGTTTCAATAACTTGAGTAGGATGAAATCCATATTCACCAGATTGTTTCTGTGACAATGGATAATTAGGACAGCTAAAGAATGTCAAACATGAAGCAACGCTATCTTTGACCGTATCATCATTATATCTAACTCCAACGGTAGCCATTGTATCTTCAGATAAATCAATATAAACCTCACCAAGTATTGCGAAAGACTTTTGTCTTACATGGTCTTCATTAATAAATCCTTGAATTGGTGTTGGTGCACCATAACCATTTAATAGTACTGGTAATAAAGTAGCATCAAATCCTGATAAAGCCCATGGTACAAAAAAGTCAGTTGAACCAGAACCTGTTAATGCTCCACCAAATAATGGAATATTATAAGGATGCAATGCGCCCTCTGAAATTAAGTTCCATGATGCTGTTTGAACTTGATATGTATTATTTGTCGTGAAATCATAGTGATATAAACCAGCAACAAAATTAATAGGTCCATCAAGATTTGAGATAAGAGTAGCTTCAAGCTGTCTAGTTTCAGACTCAACAACAGCAAACTCATATGTTCTATCTGAATCTACGATTTCACAAAAACCATAACCCTCACCACCAAAACAACCTGTCCACTGCATTGGTATTGCAGCTGCTGGATGGCCTGGAGGGAAAAGACCAGGGAATGGACTTACAGCAACGTTATAATCGTTATCACCCATATGATAATAATCTCTTGTTGAATAAGTTCCTTTAACCACCAATTGAAGCTCATCACTAATATCATGATTTAATTCCAGCATTGTAAATTCAAATACTTGATGATGCTCGGGGTCTCTATTGATGTTAACTTTTTCTAAAGAACCTAAAGCATTAATACCTTCATACGAGTTGTAATCAGCTGTACTATTTAAACCAGCAATAAAGTTGAATATTGAAGCAGTACTACCTCTTGTGTCGGCTGACTGACCAAAAGTTCCTCTTTCAAAAGGACTACAACCAAATACTGGATGAGGCGCACAAACAATAATGCCTATGTTTTGTCTGTTATCCTCTGTTTCAGATCTATCATGAGTAAACTCAAGTTTAGTTGTTTCTGAAATATCAAAATCTACTGATAATCTGATGCCGTATGCGTCTCTACCATCAATGTCATTGCCTGTGTAAACATTTTCAATGGTTCCATCTCTTTCAAACATACTATAAGAGAGCCTAGCTCCAATTCTGTCAGAAAATGGCATGTTTAACATCAAATTAGATCTTGTTGAATTATAGTTACCAGCTGCAACATCAAATGAGCCACTCCATTCGGATGTTGGTCTAGCTGAAACTATGTTTACAAGACCTTGAACAGCATTTCGACCAGAAAGAGTTCCCTGAGGACCTTTAAGCACCTCAATTCTCTCTAGGTCATGAAAGCCTATCTCTGCAAGTGCAGATGAACCATATTCATGTCCATTCATGTTTACAACAAGAGAGCCAACAACAGCAGCCCCTACACCATAAGAACCTACACCCCTCATTGAATATGAAGCGCCTGATCCTATAGCCTTATCGATAATCAGTCCTGGAACAACCTCAGCAAGGTCACTGAAATCTTCAACCATATTATTATCTATATCGCTTGCTGAAAAAGCTTCTACTGAAATTGCTAAATCTTGAATAGATTCTTCTTTCTTAGTTGCTGTAACTACAACTTCTTCGATTTCTTGAGAAACCAAATCTGAAGAAAAAACTAATGAAAAGCATGCACATAGACTAAATGTTAGCTTTAAAAAATTGTTCATATTAACCCCCCCTAAATATGGATTTATTGAACTTATGTATGCAAAACTATATCACTTATAGAGAGTATCTACAAAAAAAATATATATTTAATATACTTAAAATTTATATTATGAAATAAGCACTAATTATCTCTCAACATGCCAAGGATGACACTTAGATATTCTTATAATGCTGAGATAGGTTCCTTTAATTATCCCTTTCTCCAAAATTACCTCAATTGCATATTGTGAACATGTTGGTGTAAACCTGCATGATGGTGGAAAAAGTGGCGAAATAAAGTATCTATAAAATCGAATAGGTAAAATAAAAATCTTTGCAAGCATTTCTATACTTTATTCTGACTGCAAATATACTCGATTCCCTCGTCTAAAGACATGGAACTAGTTTCTGTGCTTCCAATTTGTCTGATAGATACACTTTTTTCAGCTTTTTCGTTGTTTCCAACGGCAAATATGAAAGGTACTTTTTTTGTACTATGCTCTCTAACTTTATAGCCAATTTTTTCATTTCTTAAATCAACTTCAGTACGTATGCCCTGTTTTTTTAACCTACTTGCTATTTCTTCAGCATAATCATTCACATCTGATACTATGGAAGCAACAACAACCTGTTTGGGAGCAAGCCAAAAAGGAAGTTTTCCTGCGTAATTTTCAATTAGAATACCTATAAATCTCTCAAAAGAACCTAAAACTGCTCTGTGGATCATCACTGGGTAATGCTTATTACCATCCTCTCCAACGTATTGAGCGTCCAGCCTCTCTGCCAAATTAAAATCCAGTTGAAAAGTTCCACATTGCCAATCTCTTCCAATTGCATCAGTAAGGACAAAATCAAGTTTGGGACCATAAAATGCTCCATCACCTTCATCAATTCTATATGGATAGCCTAAGTTTTTTATAGCCGACTCTAAAGATGCTTCTGCCTTGTCCCAAATTTCATCTGAACCAACCCTCATTTCTGGTCTAGTGGATAATTTAATATCAAATTCTTTAAAACCTAAATCTGAGTAGAGACTAGATAAAAATTCAATGAATAGGCCTGTTTCAGACTCAATTTGATTCTCGGTACAAAAAATATGGCCGTCATCTTGTGTAAATGCTCGAACTCTCATTAAACCATGCATAGTTCCAGAGCGTTCATATCTGTGACAAAGACCAAATTCAGCATACTTCAATGGTAAGTCTTTGTATGATTTTATTCCTTGATTGTAAATTTGAACATGGCCAGGACAATTCATTGGCTTTAAAGCATTTACTCTTTTCTCATTTGCATGCTCCTCATCAATTTCAGTGATAAACATATTCTCACGATATTTATCCCAATGACCTGAAGCTTCCCACAACTTTCTGTCTATAACTTGAGGAGTATTTACTTCTATGTAGTCACTTTCTTGTAATCTTGATCTAACAAAATTTCTTAAATTTCTGTATATGGTCCATCCATCAGAATGCCAGAATACCATTCCAGGAGCTTCATCTTGAAAATGAAATAAATCCATCTCTTTTCCAATTTTTCTGTGATCTCTTTTCTCAGCCTCTTCTAATTCATGTAAATGTTTATTTAATTCTTTTTCGGTATTCCATGCAGTTCCATATATTCTCGTAAGCATTTTGTTATTTGAATCACCTTTCCAATAAGCTCCAGATACTTTTGTAAGCTTAAATGCACCAATAAAACTTAAATTTGGTAAATGAGGTCCTCTACATAAATCAACAAACTCACCGTTATCTTGATAATAAAGCTGAAAATCATTTTCTTGCTCAGAATCATTAATAATATCTTGTTTGTATGACTCGCCTAGAGATTTAAAAACATTCAAAGCATCTGATTTTGATGAAAGCTTTTTAGTTATAGATGATTTAGATTTAACAATTTTATGCATTTCTTTTTCTATTTTTTCTAAATCATCAAAAGAAATTGTCTCAGAGCACTCAACATCATAGTAAAAACCATTATCAATAGTAGGTCCGATAGCAAGTTTGGAATCTGGATATAAATTTTTTATTGCTCTAGCTAGCACTTGGGCAGCAAGAGTATGTCGCATTATTTCTAGACCCTCTTGTGATTCAATAGTGATAACTGAAACAGAGCAATCTTCATGGATAACATCGTGAAGATCTTGTTGTTTTCCATCAACACTTAGAGCTATGGCAGCTTTTGCCAAACCTGAACCAATATCTTTCGCAAGGTCATACCCAGAAGATCCCTCCGGTAATTCTCTTATGCTCTTATCAGGCAGTGTTAGTTTCATGCGCATATTATAGATTGGTTAAGCGATTTTTAATAACTCTATTTAATTGGTAAATAGATAACTGTATTTGTTGATAGAATCATTATGAAAATTAAGCACGTAACGATTGGTCCTAAATAGACTCTACCAGTCAATTGAAAAAAAATTCTATTAAAATATGGCAGAATAAACATCATTGGTACTATCCCAAACAATAAATTAACGCTGAGCCAATTAGTTGTCCAAAATACTGTTCCGGTGGAAGCATATGTTACATATTGAATTACTATTATCATCATTAAACCTAAAGAGTTCGCAAAACCAGCAATTAATCTTGATTGCCACTCAGGTTGATCTTTAAATCTCATCGACCCATTAACTCTTAAGGAGTTTGAGAAGAAAAAAATAAAAAATAAAGGAAAATACATTAAGAGCACTAACAACATCTCAGGCTGAAATACTCTTACTCCCATAAACCAAAATCTATAATCAATATGAAATATGTAATAATTTAAAAAGAGTACAAAATAGTAAAGAATAAAAACTGCTATTCCCAAGAGAGACGTTTTTAGTAATTCAGTCTTTGAGATTTGAAGACCCCAAGAGTTAGTTTTTACACCATGATGTTTACCAAATAGATGAAAAGATAATAGAAAAATTATTATCCCAATTGTTCCATTAAAAGCCGCCCATAACATGACTGAATTATTCATTCTCTGCGGGAAGAACCAAGTTAATTCTCTATTTGCAGCGTCAGCAAATAACACTTTAGCAATATCGACCATTGGTATAAATGTTATGCAAGCTATTGATGCGCTTAAAAAGAATATTATCCAAAATATAAGTCTGCTTTTATTAGATTGCTTTGGCAGCGCTGTAGGAATAGGTTTAATTATTTCTTTAAAAAAGTTCAGTTGAAGTAACACTTTGGTTAATGGTATTAGCATTAGCAAAGAAACCACCATATTAATTAATGTGAAAAGTTCTTTAAATTGCCAAATCTGATTATATGCATTAAGTTTATTTGGAAATCCAAATACTTTCTCAAAATAATTAATCTGATTTGCAGTAGCCTCTTTGTTATATGGTTGAAAAGGATGAAGAAGTTTCTCATTAAAAACTACTCTTAAGTTTTTCTCTTCTTTGCTCCCATAGTATTTTCCAAGTTCCACTCTATCAATTTGCTTTTCTTTGGGTAAAGCATTGTTGACCGCCCTTAAAGACTCTGGCGCAATCTCCATGTTTGCAGCATCCCACCCTTTAAGTTCATTTCTGAAAGATCCTTCATCATATAAAGCATAACTAATACCCATATTTGATTTAGAGTCTTTTAAAATGTTGTCCCTTAAAGTTAAAACATAACCTGAGACATAAACCGAATCTAATTTACTTTTTGTTTTAGACCGAATGGCTTCTTTACCAAAATAATCCGCACCTCTTATGGCAGCGTTGCCGCCCATAGAATGTCCAGTAGATCCAATTTTATTTATATCAACAAATGCAAAATTTCCTTCATATACATAATCTACAAGTGCAAACATCCCGTACCCTTGGGTTGTTGCTGCTAATCTGCTTGTTGACGATGAAGACATACCTTGAGCGTAGGGATCAATCAACGCTATAGCAAAACCTCTTCTTGAGAGTTCAATAGCTATGTTAGACAAAGCTTCTTTAGATCTTTGAAAGCCTGGAACTACAACTACAAACGGAACTTTGTTAGAACTACTTGCTAGTTTTGGTTTATACAGATCATAAATCAATGTTTGACCATCGCTTGTTTTAAGTTCTTTAAGTTCAATATCTACAGAACCAAAACTAGTTTGAATTATTGAAGCAAAAAAACTTGATAGTAAGATAATTCCTACACAAAGAGATATTGAAAAATACTTTTTTAACAAGACATTTACCTTCATGAACTAGACAAAATCAATTATTTATATTCAAAAAAGCTGGACAATGCCAGCTTTTATTTATTTACAAATACAAAAATTATTCATCACTAAAATCACTTGCTTGAGAAACATGGACGCCGCCATATGAAGCTGGTGAGTAGTGTTGAGTCTTTGCAACCCAATTTCCACCCTCTTTAACCCAATTCATAGTGACTCTAGTTCTATATGGACTTGTTTCACCATTCACTTCAGTCATTCCCTCATAATAAAATCTTACAAAAACAACATTATCTGATAACTCGATTGCCTCAGGATAATAGATATTCAAAGTGCCGCCTTGATTAGAAGCTGCCCAACTAGCAGCAGTCTGTTTAATTAAAGGTTTGTGAAAACTTCCGTCTGAGTTCGTGTTATAAGTACCGCCCTTGCTCTCATATTTAACAGCTTCTTTCCAGTCTTGATCATTTCTTGCATCGAAATATGCTGAAAGTGCCTCAAGTACATCTTTTTCAGAATCTGTATGTCCATCTGCAAAAGATAAGCTAGCAACAAAGAACAAATTTGCTATCATTAAATTTTTCATTATTTTCTCCTCATAAATATGTAAAAAATTATTTCTAACATAAACACACTACACTAAAAATAATCAATTAGCATATAAAAAAATATTTATATTTAAGATACTATGGCACTAGCCAAGAAGACTTCAAATCTTTGTTCCATTTATGAATAGCTCTTCTGTGTCCAGTGCTTTTTAGGAATAGAAATTCTAAAGCATCAAAGTTAAATACTAGGACAGCAAAGTTTTGGTATCCATCCTCAACATTGAATTCTTTAATATCATAGCTAGCCGGATCATCGATTACTTTAGATGACCCTCCTTTTACTGAGTAGCATTTTTTTGATCTTGAAGTTGACTCATTCCATGCATCTTTTGTAACTTCATCATCATGATGAGTTGTGACTGTTCCTTGAAGCTTAATTTGAATTTTAAGATTTGGATCATAGCCTATGACTGTTGCTGATGAGAGGGATGAAAATTCATTAATTTTTGTTGCTCTTTGGTCAGTATGAAACCTCATTTTTCTATTTTCTAAATTAAATTCTCTTAAGACCATCACTCTTGAAGAAATTGTTTTTCCATCATATGAAGAAACTACAGGAGTATGAAAAAGAGTTCTGGCATCATCTACAGCAGTCGTTAAGATCTTATTTGCTGCATCTAAAGTTTCTATTAGTTCAGAATAAGAATCCGGTAACTCAATTTCAAATGCTTTAGTCATGATTTCAAATTCCAATCAGTACCGCTACTAGTGTCTTTGATTTCAACACCTAAATCCAATAGTTCATTTCGAATTTTATCTGCTAATTCATAATCCTTACTATCTTTTGCTACTTTTCTTTTTAATATTAATGCATGTATTTTTGATTCTAATTCCTCAGATATTTTTTTGTAAGAATCATCTTGTAAGATTCCTAAAGCTTGTGAAATTAAATTTAGATGAATTTTAATCTCTGATTTATTGGAATTTGAAGTATTAAAATCTTTAACTAGTTTATGCAGTTCAGCGATTAGTCCAGGTGTATTTAGATCATCAGCTAGGTAGGCGATTGGTTCTAAATTTGTTTCAGATGAATATTCTTTATTTTCACCATTTAACAAAAATTTAATTTCGTATAATTTATCTAGAAGGATGCTTGCTTGATGAATTATTTTTTCGTTCCAATCTAAGCCCTGCCTATAATGTGATGATAATAGAGCCAATCTAATTACTTCACCATGATGGGATTCTGTTAACTCATTTACAAGTATTATATTGCCTAGCGATTTAGACATTTTTTCACCATCAATCGTTACAAAACCATTATGCATCCAATATTTAGCATAAGATGTAGGATCTTCAATGTTTGCGGAAGAACAGCAACTTTGAGCTATTTCGTTTTCATGATGAGGAAAAATTAAGTCCCTACCACCACCATGAATATCAAAAGGAAGACCTAATGTTTTTTTGGACATTGCTGAGCATTCTGTATGCCATCCTGGGCGACCTACCCCCCAAGGAGAATCCCAACCTGGTTGTGATTTATCACTTGGTTTCCATAAAACAAAATCAGCAGGATCTTTTTTAAAAGGTGCTATCTCTACTCTACTGCCTGCAATCTGTTCATCTCTATTTCTTTTTGAAAGTTTTCCATAATTATCATAATTAGGAACGTGAAAAAGTACATGGCCATCTTTTTCATATGCAAAATCTTTTGAAATTAAATCCTCAATTAATTCAATCATTTCTGGAATATATTCAGTAGCTTTTGGCTGTATATCAGGCATCAAAACATTTAATTCAGCCATATCATCATTGTAAATTTTTGTATATTTTTCAGTGATTGAAGAAATTTCTACTTTCTGCTCATGCGCCGCCTCTATAATTTTGTCGTCGATATCAGTAATATTTGATACGTATGTAACTTTAGGATAAAAAATTCTTAAAGTTCTTACAAAGGTATCAAACACAACCGCCATTCGAGCATTACCAATATGCGCATAATTGTAAACTGTAGGGCCACAAGCATAAATTTTTATATGCTCAGGATTACAAGGATTAAATTCTTCCTTTTGGCCATTTAAAGAATTAAATATCTTGAAAGAAACTTCGTTTTTCATATATTTATTCTAAACCAATAACATCTAGATCCCTTAGCGCATTTAGCAAAGGAATTAATGGCATTCCTCTCACTGTATGAGATGAACCATTTACATAAGAGAACAGATTACAGCCCAGAGATTCGAACTTATATGAACCGGCAGCATTGATTGGATTTTCAATTTCTACATAATTTTTAATTTCAGCATCAGATAGTTTGTGCATCTTTAATTCTACTGTTTCAGAATATTCCCAAAGACATTCACCATTCTTAAAAATACTTACTCCACTGTGTTGGTGGTGTTTTTGATTTGCCAATAGTTTTAAACTCTTAATTGCCTTCTCTTTGCATCCTGGTTTATGAAGCAGGCTATCACCTAGAACGCACATCTGATCTCCACCAATAACAATTTTACTTGGATGCATTATGCTCACTGAAGAGGCTTTTGCCTTTGCTAAATGGATTACTTGTACTTCAAAAGGTAATGAGCTGATCTCAGATTTGATTTGGTCTTCATCTGCCTCAGATACTATTACTTCAAAAATTATTCCTGCCTCTTGGAGCATTTGTTTCCTGCTTTCTGATCCTGATGCAAGAATAATAGGGAGCTTTGGTTGAATACTGGAATATTCCAGAGACTCACTCATTTAATATTTTTTTGGCGAATGAATCAGACTAATAAATTCTTCTCTAGCTTTGTTATCTGTTCTAAAAATACCTAACATTCTAGATGTAATTGTGCTTGATTCAGTTTTGTGAACACCTCTTGTACTCATACACTGATGATTGGCATCTATAACAACAGCAACTCCTTTAGGCTGTAAAACTTTTTCTATGGTATCTGCTATTTGAGCTGTCATTGTTTCTTGAGTTTGAAGCCTTTTACCGTAAAGATCTACTAGTCTTGCTAATTTACTGATTCCTACAACTCTTTTTTTAGGTATGTAACCTATATGTGCTACGCCAACGATTGGAACCATATGATGTTCACAATGTGATTCAACCCTTATATTTCTAACTATGACTGCATCATCGTAGCCTTCAACTTCCTCAAAAGTCCTGCTAAGAATTTCTTCAGGATCTTCATCATATCCTGCAAAGAATTCTTTATAGGCCTTTACTACTCTTTTTGGGGTATCAACAAGCCCTTCTCTTTCAGGATCATCTCCTGCCCAAAGTATTAGTGTTTTTACAGCTTCTAGCGCCTCTTGCTCAAGAGAGCTTTCTGAAATCTCTTTTGTAATTGTCTTAACAGCTTTTAAAGCCTCATCTTTTGATACTTTTCTAGTCATTTTTGTATTCCATTGATTTAAAAATGCCTATTTTATAGTATTTTTTTAAAAATTAAACCAACCTGCTGCATCATATTCCATTCCGGTAGACACAAAACCTTGAACTGCAAACAGACAACCAGTTAAAACCAAGCCCAAAACTGAACCAATTACTCCATTATTTGCTGCATATCCTAAGATTGTAGTTGGTTTATATATTAGCTCTTTATAATTAATTGATTCATCAACTTGTTCTAGAAGTGCTTTTGCGCTTGTGAGATCTTTTAGTCTATCTTTGTTACCATCATCAAGCTTCAATTCCCATATCTCCTCTTCGATAATGAATATTTCATTCCTAATAAAATCTCTATGCTCTGCGCTTAACGACTGTAATTTAATAGCTTTATAAATTGCAAAAAGACTAATACTAGATATAAAAAATATAATTACACAGATAACATACATGGTTGATATGTGATGTCTTAATTCTGTCCAAATAATTAAATTTAAGATGGCAACACAAAATAAGGAGTAAAAAATTAATATAGAAGTGTAGCTTTGAATACGTAAATAAAATGCTTCTCCAAATGATCTAAGAACTTTTCTCATATTCATCCAGCTAAATACATTTATTCTTTTTTGTAGATCAATAAATATTTGATTTGAACCAGCATTGGAAAATAAATTACTTATGCATAGTCCTGGATAAGTAACAAGATCTCCTAATTTTTTTGAACATTGATACCTTCTTTCATAATCGACGGAGCACACCAGTCCAAACATCAACAATTGGAATCCGTTAAAAAATCCTATTAATGTTGCGACAGAAATAGTAGTTTCATATGGGTTCATTCCGAATAATGGAGTTCCATAAAAATATTTAACAATAAACGGTGTCAAAGCAATCGAAAAAGCAGTAAAGAAATAAATAAATGAAAAATTCTTGATAGTTGGACTGCTATAAACTGATTTAATTATGTTATATAAAATAAAGCCAGATGCTACTTCTTGTTCTTTTGATGCACTTGTTTTTTGTGGAAATAAATCATTAGACTCTTGCTTCATTAAACTTTCATGTGATGCTCTATCCACTTCAAATGGAATAGCTTGGAGACAAATATCGTTTTCATCCATAGCTACTGTTAACTCGTCTTCAATAATTCCAGGAAAAAGCCACGGGGTCATCCAGCCCTGTCCAACCAATCTTCTATTAGTTTTATTTCTGTCCCAATCAGGAGCTGGCAAACATAATCTCTCAGTATCTTCAGGCCTAAAATAACCATATTTTGTTGCAATAATAAGTCTGCGCATGAAAAGCAATAGATATGCAAGAATCATATGAAAAGGATCGATATTCATAATCAACTCTTTATCAGTAAATAAAGCAAAATATAATCCAATATTCATTAGCCATGATCCAGGATAGACAATTAGCCATGTTTGAATAATTTCTTTTAAAGAATGATGTTTAGTAGATACCGTTATTAACATTCTATTTTGACTAACATGCCATGCTCTATTTAGATTCTTCTCTAAAAATAATGTTGCTAAAGGAGAGAAGATTACTGGCGGCAAATTTTCATAAACCATCGTCTTCCAAAACTCTTTCCATGAAAACTTCACCGGAGAATGATATTTATCCAATAAAGCATCTTTTGATGCACTTCTCAGTTTAGCTGCTTCGTATACGGCGCTTATTCCTGATATAAACTTTTCGTCACTTTCATTGGAAGGAATTCTTAAGCTTAAATGTGACTTACTAGTTTTATCACTCATATTAATTATTTATAATTTGTTCAATCTTTATTGTAAAACAATTATGTTAAAAGCTTTAGTTCAACCTGTAACACCATTTCAACAAAATGCATCCTTAATTTATTGTGATGAAACAATGAAATGTGCCATTGTTGATCCGGGTGGCGATATTGAAATTCTGTTAAACATTTCAAAAGAAAACAATTTAATTCCTGAAAAAATTTTACTCACACATGGACATATTGACCATGCCGGAGGTGCAACAGAAATATCAAAAATATTAAACGTTGAAATTCATGGTCCTCATGTTGACGATAAGTTTCTATTAGATGGTCTTCAAAAACAAGGTGAAATGTTTGGAATGCCTTCAAAGAATTGTACTCCAGATAAGTGGCTTAATGATGGAGATGTTATATACGTTGGAAATGAAAAATTAGAAGTCTATTTGTGTCCTGGTCATACTCCAGGACACATAATTTTTTTTAGTAAAGACAGTGATTTAGCATTAGTGGGGGATGTTCTATTTAATGGTTCAATAGGTAGAACTGATCTTCCGGGTGGTAACTTTGAAGATCTCATAGAATCAGTTAAAAACAAATTGTGGCCACTTGGAACAAATATTAAATTCATCCCTGGTCACGGTCCTGAGTCTGATTTTGCAACTGAAAGAAAATCAAATCCATTTGTTTCAGATGATGTGCTTGGATTCAATTAATTTCTATCGTATCTTCCTGGAGCAAGCACAGTACCAATTAATCTTAAAATTGGCTGTGGTATATTTTTTAGCATAAAAACTAAAAACTTATAAGTTTTTGTTGGTACGCACAAAGCCTTACCTGCAATAGTTGCCTCAACAGCTTCCTTTGCAATTCTTTCAGCTGAAAAAACCATAAACTTTGGCACCCTATCCATCTCTTCTTGAACACCACTTGCCGTATGAAATCCTGTAATTGTAAATCCGGGACATACTGCTGTAGAAGTGATTCCTTTATGTTTGTAGTTAATGTTTATACCATCACTAAATCTATTCATGAAAGTCTTTATTGGTCCATACAATGGCTGAATTGCAGAAGGAGCGGCAAAAGCAGCAACTGAAGAGACTATCATTATTTTGCCATTTTCATTTGCGAGCATTTTAGGTATGAATAATTTTGTAAGCATTATTACAGATGTGCCAAGCACTCTAATAAAATCCTCTTCTATCTCTATGCTTGTTTCATGGAAAGAGGTTTTAATTCCATATCCTGCATTATTAACAAGAAAATCTACATGATAATTTTTTGACTCACAAAATTCAAAAATCTCTTTGGGTGCATCATATTTGCTTAGGTCACATGAAATGTAATCTACTGTGACATCATGTTTGTTAGTTATTTCATCAGCAAGTGCTTCAAGCAATTCAGTTCTTCGTGCTGTTAAAATTAAATTATAGCCTCTTGCTGCAAGGTTTTTTGCTATCTCCAGCCCAATACCTGAAGATGCTCCTGTGATTAATGCGAATGAATTATTCATATGCATATACTATCAGTAAGACCTTATCTAGGATAGAATTACATGCTAATTTGAGGACCGTATATATGAAAAATAAATCTAAACTTTTTAATTTACTCTTAATAACTATTGCTTTAGTAGGCTTTGGTCCTGTTGAGGCAAGTCTTTATCAGGATGCCGAAAATTCAAATGGTAATTCATCACAAGAAGAATCAAATGTTGAATCTGAAAAGAAGCCAAAAGGAATGCCGAGCAAGAAAAAAGAATACAAAACTATAGACGAGTTTATAGAAGATGGTGAATTTGTATCTATGGAAGGGTTTATGAATATTCTGCATGAAACAGAAAAAGATAAATATTACTTGGTCCTTGACGAGACTCAACTTAATAAGGAATTTATATATTTCACTTATGTACTAAATGGTCCTTCAGATGCAGGTCCGAGTGGCGGAGATATGGGAGAGGCTTTTATTCTTGAGTTTAGGAAATTTAAAGAAGATATAGGTATTTATAAGAAAAA
>CEPL01119553.1_pt1 | contig 16949 bp, 16 predicted proteins | sample 530541 | NCBI WGS metagenome assembly CEPL01 (sample SAMEA2620339, study PRJEB7988) | marine metagenome | biome: marine biome (ENVO:00000447); feature: surface water layer (ENVO:00002042); material: "saline water (ENVO:00002010), including plankton (ENVO:xxxxxxxx)" | depth 5 m
AAATATTGAGGATGGACTCCTAAAAGATGGATATAAAAGGGGCCAAGAATATGAAATCATGTTGGTGCCCAATATCGTAAATATTACCTATGGAAGGGGAGTAGGTTATAGTTTTGAAGAAGAAGTTTTTGATAAATCAATTACTGATATAAGTGCTACCAAAATAAGAAAGAGATTAAGAGAAGAAGGAAAGTTATAAAATCTATATACTTTAAATATTAAATAGCATTGGTATTTTTTAAAGTGAGAATGCTAAAAAAAGTATGGCCATATTTAGGTTTAAGAGTAAGGAGTATAGATATATTTAGCCCGAGTGGTGGAATTGGTAGACACAAGGGACTTAAAATCCCTCGATAGAAATATCGTGCCGGTTCAAGTCCGGCCTCGGGCACCAGACAGCGAAGTAATGAAACATTGGCTAGTTGCAACATATAAAAAGAACGAAGTAAAAAGACTTGAACGTAATCTATCTAATCAAAAATTAGATTACTTTCTACCAAAAATTACCAAAAAAAAACCAAATTCTGATCCCAAAGAGGAATTACTCTTCCCTGGCTATATATTTGTAAATACTAGTTTTAAAAATTACTCAGCCCTCAAGTATACAAAGGGCATTAAAGATATTTTAAAATTTGGAGATAACATTTCTTGCATCTCAAATGAAGAAATTACAATCATGAAAATGACAGAAGAATCATCCAAAATAGACCCTGTAATACTTCGACCTCAATTAGGGCAAGAAGCTGTGATTAGAGAGGGCTCTCTAAAAGGAGTGCTAGTAGAAATTTCCTCACTCCCTTCTAAGGAACGAGTTGGCGTTCTTCTTACTTTTCTTGGTACCTCAAGAAGAATTGAGATTCCAGAAAAAAATTTAGTCTTTTAAAAAAACATTGTTTATCAAAAATAAGTTACAATTGCTCAACAGTTGAACGGTAATTAATTAATCAAAAAATCTAGTTAATAATCCGTGCGGTAGCTATAAATATAGACCTTTTTTATATGTCAATCGCCTCTCCAAAACTGGAAAATTTTTATGACTAAAATCCAAAATCTTTCAGAGGATCAGCTAGATCTTATGCATCATATCCAACATAATGTTAATACATCTCAAAGACAAATATCTAAAGAAACTGGCTTAAGTTTAGGAAAGGTAAATTATTGTCTTAAAGAATTGAAAGATATAGGATTTATTAAAATGCATAACTTAAATACAACAACCAAAAAAAACTATACATACATTCTAACGCCAAAGGGCATTAAACAAAAAGTAGCAATAACTAAGCAATTTATTGCCAAAAAGAAACAAGAATATGATAAGTTTAATTCTTATATCAATTCATAATTTTTTATGCAAGAGGGCGATATTAATAAACAACTAAACAATTTTGATAACGAAATAAGTTTTCGAGAACTTTTTAATGTTCTATGGAAAGGAAAATGGATTATTGTTTCTATGACAGCTTTTGTATCAGTTATTGGAGTTATTTATAGTCTCTCCTTGCCTAATATATATATATCTAAGGCCTTACTAGCTCCTGTTTACTCATCTAGCAGTATTTCTAGACCTCTTGATAGCAGCCTTGCAAGACTTGCTGGGATAAACCTTCCTTCTGGAGGTGATGAGGATAATTCTATTAAAGCTATACAAAAGATTAGCTCTCTGAGTTTCTTTGAAAATAATATACTGACAAATATTAATCTACCGGATCTTATGGCGGTAAAGTCATGGAATCCTTCAACAAATACATTAGCTTATGATGAGGATATTTTCGATACAAATAGCAATACTTGGGTAAGAGACTATTCTTATCCAAAGCAACAAATACCAAGTGCTCAAGAAAGCTTTAGAGTATTTAAATCAGAACATTTAACGCTTAATGAAGATAAAATAACTGGATTTAGCACTCTAACAATCAAACATCAATCTCCATTTGTAGCCAAGGAATGGGCTGATTTGGTTGTCAATGAGGTTAATAGTTTTTACAGACAAAAAGATAAATCTGAATCGGAAAAGGCTGTTAGTTATCTTAATCAGCAGATTTCAGTTACCAGTCTGTCTGAAGTCAAGGAAGTTTTAGCACAGCTGCTACAAGAAGAAGCTAAAAAGTTAACCCTAATTGAAGCTAATGAAGCTTATGTTTTTGATTACATTGATCCTCCTGCCATAATGGAAGAAAAATCAGAGCCTGATAGAGCATTAATTTGTATTGCAATCGCACTATTTGGTGGGATGTTAAGTGTCTTAATAGTTCTTATCAGACATTATGCCTTCAATAAAAAAACTTCTTAACTTTTTACCGTTTAAAAAGATTTACATTAAATTAAAGGTCTAAATTTGACTAAAAAAATAAAAATTACTGTCGTGGGTTCTGGCTATGTGGGCATGTCGCTCGCAGTTTTACTTGCGCAGCACAATGATGTGGTGATACTCGATGTTGACCCTGTTCGAGTTGATAGAGTCAACAGCAAGCTGTCCACAGTGGCTGATGCTGAGATTGAGTCTTTTTTAGCTGAGAAAGAACTAAATCTTCATGCAACCCTCGATAAACATTCTGCATATGAAGGTGCCAGTTTTATTGTAATAGCAACCCCCACCAACTATGATCCTGAAACCAACCGCTTTGATACTACTTCAGTTGATACTGTTGTAGCTGATGCTCTAGAGCTAAATTTAGATGCACTTGTAGTGATCAAATCTACAATCCCAGTAGGCCATACAAAATCACTGCAAGAAAAGCATGCAACAGACCGCGTAACTTTCTCACCTGAGTTTCTCCGTGAGGGACAGGCTCTTAAAGATAACCTCTACCCATCGCGTATTATTGTGGGAAGCCATCTCAACGCTGGCAAAGTGTTTGCCGACCTATTAGTTGATGGCGCTGAGAAGAGCGTTATTGAAACCTTGTTTATTCACCCGACGGAAGCCGAGGCAGTAAAACTCTTTGCCAACACTTATCTTGCGATGCGTGTATCGTTCTTTAATGAGTTAGATTCTTATGCATTTGCTCATGACCTTGATACAAAGTGCATCATCAACGGAGTCTGTCTTGATGAACGAATAGGTGAAGGTTACAACAACCCGTCCTTTGGTTATGGCGGATACTGCTTGCCAAAGGATACTAAGCAGCTACTGGCAAATTATGAACAGGTCCCGCAGACACTCATTCAGGCAATCGTGTCATCAAACAAAACCAGAAAAGATTTTATTGCTGAGCAGATACTGCGGTTAAATCCAAAAACTGTTGGATTTTACCGTTTAGTGATGAAGGAGGGTAGTGATAATTTCAGATCCTCAGCCATTAAAGGGATTATGAAAAGGATTAAGGCAAAGGATATTGACATTATTATTTATGAGCCACTGCTTGATTCAAAAACATTTTTTGGATCAAAGGTTATCCAAGATTTGAGTGATTTTAAAGAGAGCTCCGATTTAATAATAACCAATCGAATGTCCGACTGTCTAAAAGATGTTAACTCGAAATGTTTTTCACGGGATATCTTTAGTTTTGGCTAAATTGTCCGCGCAAGTAAACTGCACTATTAAATAATAAATTCAAAATATTTTCTTTACTTATCTATAAATAAAAAAGGGGTTAAAGCTAGAGTGAAATTACTAATACCAGGAGGCGCAGGCTACATTGGATCTCATATGGTTCGCTATGCCCAAAAAGAAGGTCATGACGTGGTCGTGCTAGATGACTTTTCTACAGGCCATCAATGGGCAATTGGAGACTGTGAAGTCCTTCATGTAAACCTACTGGATAAGGAAAAGTTATCACAACTCTTAAGGGGTCGTTATTTTGATGGCGTTATTCACTTCGCAGCCAAATCTTTGGTGAGTGAGTCGATCCAGCACCCAAACCTGTATTATCAAAATAATGTTATTGGCACGTTAAATCTTATTAATGAGATGCTTAAAAATAATATTTATAATCTTGTATTTTCTTCAACTGCTGCGATTTTTGGTAATCCTCTCACTCAAAAAATTGCTGAGGATCATCCACAAAAACCAATTAATCCCTATGGTAAAAGTAAATTAATAATAGAGAATATTCTTCAGGACTATTGTGATGCATATGACATTAATGCAACCTGTTTTAGATACTTTAATGCAGCTGGTGCTGATGAATCTGGTGAAATAGGTGAGGCTCATGACCCTGAGACTCATCTAATTCCAAATGTATTAAAGTCAGTTATTTCTGGAAAAAGCAATTTAAAAGTTCATGGAAATGATTACCCAACACCGGATGGAACCTGTGTTCGTGATTATGTTCATGTGAATGATTTGGCTCAGGCACACTTATTAGGTCTTGACAAAAGCATCTCTGAAAATACTAGTTTTTCAGTTTTTAATCTTGGAAATGGAAATGGTTTTTCGATCTATGATGTAATTAAGGTCGCTGAACAAGTACTTAACGTGACAATAGATTACGAAATATCATCAAAGCGACAAGGTGATCCTGCTATCTTAGTTGCAGACAGTTCAAAAGCAATTTCAGAGCTTAATTGGTCGCCTTCCTTTGGAGATCTTAGATCAATTATTAAGAGTGCCTTTAGATGGCATAAAATCTATGAGCAATCATAGATATGATATTTACAAAGTAGTTATGGTAAGTGTTTTAGGTGCAAGATTCTAGCATCTTTCAATGGTTGCTCCACCGAGTACTTGCTGTCATCAAATAATGAAGAAAAAATAATGCTTCGGGAAACTATCCTCGTTTAAAATATATTCATATTTCTATTCGTTTGATTTGAGTATAGTTATGGAAAACAAAAATTAAAATTATGCTAACGTTGAGGTTCTTATTTTGAAAATAATTATAATTTCAGGGTTAAAAAGGTCTGGATCCACCTTGTGTTTTAACATTGTTCGTTCAATTCTAAAATCTAATGGCAGAAGTTTCTCTCAAGAATTTTGTAAGGATGTAAAAGACTTTACAGAAGTATTAGATGCTTCTAATTCAAGTGATATCTTTGTATGTAAAACACACGATTTCAAAGTTGTGGAGTTCGCTAAGTCTCGTTGTAATGATACTTTAAATATTACTACTTATAGAAATCTTGATGAAATAGCTGCATCTGGTATTGCAAAGTTTAATTGGAGCAATGAAAATGCTTTGATTAACCTCGACATGATAGTAAATAATTGGGCCTATGCAAAGAAAAGAAACTTACTCGGAGAATTAGTAAGTTATAAATCACTGAATGCTGATATAAAAAAAACAATAGATAAAATTGCGAAGTACCTTAACATAGATATTTCAAACCAAGAAATAAGTAACATAGTTAGGATAATAGAAAATCAAAAAGATAACATGAGCAATGTTAACAAACTGACCCTTCTAAAGCGTAGATTCTTTTTTCTATTAAATTTTATTGCTTTTAAATTTCCAATTTTGAAGACCTCTCTTAATATTAAAATTAAGAACAAACTTAAATATTTTTTGACGTCAGGTAATCCCGATACCTTACTTCACTCTAACCACATTACTGGTTCCAATCCTAACAATCTAGAATTTGACTTGAGAGAAGAAATACATCGAAAATATAATGCTTGGCAACAAAGAAACTTCAAATGATTTACTTACATGCTGGACTTCACAAAACTGGCACAACATCAATTCAAGAATGCTTTAAGGTCTATCGAAAAGAATTAATATCCCACTCCATAAATGCTTACCCACATAATGCCGGTAATTTTTTTGTCTATGATAGGAAAAAGCAGAATCCGTCAATTTTGAGTGGACAAGGATTGCAAATAAATAAGCGTTATGTTCAGTCTAATATTAAAGCTTTTAAAAGCAGTGCAAAAACACATGTTATTTCCGCAGAGGTTTTATCATGGCTTTTTGAGGAGGAACAAATACAAAATTTGTTTGATGCAATAGCTCCTTCATTTGATGATATTAAAGTTATTTTCTATATTCGACGTCAAGATAAACTTCTATTCTCATTCTATCAGCAGGGAATGAAGGCGCCTTTTTCGCTTAACAACATGTTTTTTGATGCAGACAAAATACGACCAACTTTTGATAGTGGTTATTATGATCAATATTTGAACTATCGTGCTCGAATAGAATCCTGGGCAAAAGTATTTGGACAAAAGAACATCATAATAAGAGTAATGGATACTAATACTTTGATTGGGAATGACTCAGTGCTTGATTTTCTTTCAATTTTGGATTGCCAATTACCATATCAGTCGATAAGGATGAATGAGGCTGGTGGTCTAGAGTTAACAAAACTAAGAGCAATCTATTCGGCCAGAAATCAAAGTAAAATCGTCACAGCACTACTCAGGCGAGTCATCTCTACCGAAAAATTCATTCCTGACAAGGCAACTGCTATGAATGTTTACAATGGTCATCGTGAGGATAATATTTTATTAAATAAAAGATTTAAAATTAATTCGTGCAAAGCGCTATTCTCTGAGAACTTTGATGACTATTCAGAAAAAGGCTCATCTCTTTGGGATGATAAAACGGCTAGCTCAGCAATCACTCAGCTTTTTGAAAACATATCTGATCTGGGATTCCTTCATCTATTACATGAGTATATTCACAGTTTTAAAAATAGATTAAGACTGCCCTTGGTAAAGTTAATTTTATTAAGACTGAGATTTTTTTACTATCGTTTAGGAGTACTTTTTAAGTGGTTATGATGAAGATAAATGGTGACTCTTATGGCTAGACTAAATTTAGTGATAATTGGTGCACAAAAGTCTGCTTCTACATTTTTACAAAATTGTTTAAAGGAGCACCCAGAAATATATCTTCCTAAATATGAGACACCATATTTTGAGGATCCTGATTATCACAATTCGGTACCATTAGATCAGTTGATTGAAGATCGGGCAGAAAAAGTTGTTGGCATTAAACGACCAAGTTATCTCTGTTTAAGTGAAGTTCCAGAACGTATATGGAATGATTTACCAAATGCAAAATTAATAGTCGTCTTGAGAAACCCAGTCGATAGACTGATATCAAGCTATTTTCATCAAATTAAATATGGGACGTTCCCACCGGTTGAATTCGAATTAGGTGTAAACGATATAATTAATCAAGGGCCACTTTCAAGAAGATATCCACGATCCAGAGAAATAATTAATTTTGGTTATTACGGAGCTGGTTTGTCCAGGTATGACAAGTTTATAAAAAATGACCAAATGCTTATCCTTTTTCATTCCGAAATTTTAAATGATCCACTCCACGAGCTAAAAAAATGTTTTTCTTTTCTTAACGTGAGAACTGATTTTATTCCCAAGCTACTTAAATCAAGGCCTCAAAAAGTTGTTTATTCAATTCAAAGACTTAAATGGCTCTGTAAGAGAAATCGGTTTCTTCATGATTATAATGAAGACCTAACAAGACTTAGTGTTAAATCTATGTCATGGTTTGATTATGCAGTTGTGGCCTTCATAACTGCCTTAGATAGATACTGCCTTAGCCTTTTCTTTTCAAATGAAAAACCTTCGATCGATAAAAAACTTAGAAAATTATTAATTGATATTTATGCAGAAGATATCAAATTATTGGAAGAGATGACTGATAGGGACTTATCCGAATGGACGTGCTAATTAGTTGTATAAAAAAAGCTATTGCTTAAAGTTTTTATAACGTATTTATGGCTGAAAAAAAATCTGTTTTGAATATTGTTAGCCTTTCTAGAGGTGGACATAGAGCTATGTACGAGGATTTTATTTCAAAATACTATAGTGTTAAGGTTTTAAGATCTGGCTTCACAGTTCGGCCGAAAGAACAAGTGTTTTTCCTTATGGTGGAGGAGTCATTTATAGGTTACTTCTTAAGCTGTGTTTTGCGGTCATTTTTGGGAAGGGAGACTTCTGGGCTTTTGTTTAACCCTAAGGGTGCACTAGAAAGCTCTTCCCTTAAGTCAATTTTAAAGCGGTTAGCTTTAAAGTTTTTAAAAATAAATCCGTTTGTCAGAACGTTCACAATCCTTCCTCATGCTATTGAGCCTAATTTTAGTAAAATAAGTGATGGATATATATATGATTTCCAATTTTGGGACCTGAGCGCGAAGCAGCTCCAAGAATTCAGGAATTATAAAACTGAATTAGCTACATCTAATAAAGGCGATCTAAGATCACAATTGATGACATTCGCAGAAGGTCGTAAAGTTATTTTATCCCTAGGGAGACAGAGCAAAATCAAGGGTATTGATAATCTAGTTAATGCTGCATTATCTTTGTCACCTGAAAATCTTTGCATAGTTATTGCCGGTAAGCAAGATGAGTATGCCAGAACTCGTCTTGGTAGAATTTCTTCAGAAAACTTACTTTGCATTGACCGTTTCATTACTGATGCTGAATTATTTGACTTATATTCATCTAGTGATTTTGTTTGGTGTTGTTATGATGATTCCTATGATCAATCATCTGGTATCTTTGGCAGAGCATCCCAGTTGGGTATATGTTCAATTATTCGGGCCAGTTCTTATATACATAAGCTAGCATTAATTGAAAACTTTCCCCATATAGCTCTTGATGACTCAGTTGAATTGGAGAAAGAAATTTCAAAATTCCACGAAAGATGTAATCCTAATAATGGTGCTTCTGATAATTTTTCTAAGGTTAGTCTATCCACCCTTAAAGATGCCATACATGTAATGCCATCACAGAACAAATAATGTTTTTTAATAGTAATTTAAATGTAAAGAAGAATGCGGTTTACTCTGTATTTGAAGTTATCTTAACAGCATTAGCTGTATTTATTTCATATAAATTTATTATATCTCTTCATGGAGTAGCAGTTTTAGGGGTATGGTCAGCTATCAACGCATGGTTATTTTTTGGAAGAGCTAGCAATCCTGGGCTAGGTGCTGCTCTTGCTCGATATGTTGCAAGACTGAACCATAATACAGAATTTATAAACGTACGATACCTTGTTGACTCTGCCTTTTGGTTTAATTTTATAATCTTCTTTTTGCTATCTTTTGCCTCTTATTTCTTTATCTCAACATTTATTGACTTTATATTTTCCGATGAAAATTCAATGTTAATTGCGCTACAAATCTTACCATTCATGTGCGCAGGTTTATTTTTTTCAGGTATGTCTGGTGTTTTTAATGGCGCCTTAAAAGGTATACACATGGGTTTCATTTCATCATATATAAATATTTTTGCAGCAGGGGTCCATTTAATTGCCATACTTTTGCTTGTGCCAGATTACGGATTATTGGGGTTGGCATATGCACGATTTCTTCAATTGTCTATCATGACAATATTTGGTTGGATGGTCTTTGGATATATTACAAGAAGTGCTGCAATTCAAAACAAACTACCAGTTTATTTGCCGTTCCTGTTTAGGTTGACCTCTATTCGCAAAATGCTTATTTATGGTATTAACAACCAAATAGTAAAGCTAAGTGTCGGATCTGTTCAACCGATTTCAAAAATTCTAATTTCAAAATTTTTTGGTCTTGAGTTCCTGGGGATTTATGAGCTTGCATCTAAATTGGTTGAGAAAGTGTCGAACATAATTACGCGAGTTACATTGACAGCCTTACCTGCTTTTTCGAGCATAATTATGAAAGGTAGCAACAAATGGCAGGAAATATATTTTAATCTCAGGTGGAAGGCTAGTTTTTATAGTGCATTTCCTTTTATGGTGTTGTCACTATGTTCACCTCTTATTTTTTTTATTTTCTTTAATGAGAATGAGATCAATTGGGAATTTTCCAAAATGGTTACAATTCTGTGTGTGGCTTATTATTTTGTAGCTTACGGTGCTCTGCCTCACATTTTAGGAAATGTGTTTGCTCGTCAGCATCACCAAATAGCAGGCTCAATAATCAGTATTATAATACTTACGATTTTAGGAGTTGTCGCGGGGCTTTATGGTACCTCGACTATGTTCTTGGTTATAGTAGCATTTGCACTTTTTTCCCGTTCACTTTACATTAAAATTAGGCATGAAAAAGATTTTTTGAAGAATAATATTTCAAATTAGCCAAATAAAAAATGACACTTAGCAGACTTATTATATTCATTGCCGGTACTTTTTTTGCGCTAGATTTCAGGAGTGAGGCGGGCGCATATTTTGATGAAATATTAAGCCTTTTAGCTTGCATCTTCAGTGCTTGTTATCTTTTAGTACAAAAACGACTTCCAATTGATGTTTTAGTGTGGTTACTACCATTCGCTCTCCTTATTTTCGTTGGCACTTTAAGGGGTCTTGTCGGTGATCAGACGTCAATTGAGCTGATTGTGTCCCTTCTTCCTATACTAATTTTTTCTGTATCCACGATTGTATTTGCAGTATTAGCTAAACGAGAGGATCGACTTTTCCTGCTGAAATTAGTGTGTTGGATTTCTTTAATTGCAGCAATTAGTACATTTGCGCAAGCTTATATTATTAATAGTAATAGTTATGATCTGCAAAGCATCCGATGGAGGATGTTACATTTATCTCTGATAGTTTTATTTGCTTTTGGTTTATGTGGGATGCTTTATATGAAAGTATACCTTTTTCGTTTTTGTTTGATGCTGTCTATTTCGGTAATATTCCTCTCATTAACACGTACTTATTTAGTTTGTTTCGTACTAATGTTACTTTTGGCTATGCTAACTGTTCCTGGTAGGAAAAGATTAGGGACTGCGGTAATGAGTGTTGGCTTCATTTTTGTATTTAGCAGCCTCCTATATTTAAATCTCGAAGTTGCCTCCGCATGGCAGACTAGACTTTTCTCTCTTTCTTCAACCGGAGTTGACCTGACTCTTGCTACTAGATTGGCTGAAGCAGAATATCAGCTCTCATTATTATCAGCTACTCCAATTAATGCATTATTAGGGCTTGGATTTGGTGCAGAATCAGGATATGGAGGTTTTTTTGCTGATATTGTTTATGCCACTTTGGGCGAAGGTAGCATTGAAGATAAAGGTATAAGTGGCTTTGGCCATAACATGTATCTTGGTTTTGTTTATGTTGGAGGAATATTTGGCTTGTTCTGCATTTTTAGATTAATAACGCTTTTTTATGCTTCTGTAAAAATTGTTATGAATCATATGCCTCTAATAGGAGCTGGGACAAACAAACTTTTATTTATTTGCATGCTTTCCTTAGGCGGAATTTTGACCTACGGGTTAGCTGCAGGGATGTTTAATATAAGATCTAGTGGTTTTGTCATAGGCATGATTTGTGGCTTGTTGTTATCTTTGGTTAATGAATTAAAACAGTTATCTAAAGTATAGTTATATTAATGACTAAGTTAATAATTATTCAACCTATAATTGCTAGTTACCGTTTAGATTTTTTTAACGAATTGGCGCGGCACTTTAATGATGTTATTGTTTTTTCAGACTGCATGTCCAATCAGGGTTTTTCAGAAAATATAGATGGATTATTTAAGTTTGTGCGTACTAAAACTTATGGCAGCAGGACTAGTATATATTATCAAAACAAAATTATTTCATACATAATAAAGGACAAGCCAAAATTAGTGTTTATGACTGCAGATCCAAGAGCGCTTAATTTTTGGGCTGTCTTGTTTGTATGTAAAATTCTAGGTATCCCTGTTTATTCTCATGGGCAGGGTCTCTATCACAAGCCTAACCCTTCTTCACTAATTAAATTTGTTTATAAATCTATAGCTTTTTTGTCTACGCGTTACATATGCTATTCACCTATCTCTAGAGATAGTCTTACTGATATTGGTATTAGTCGTTCTAAGATGGAAGTTATCGATAATGTGCTTTTGAACAAGCATCCAATCTCACCAAAAGTGAAAGAACCTCATTTGAAAAGGTTGCTTTTTATTGGAAGGCTTCGTGACGGCTGCAATTTGCAGCTTCTTTTTGATGCAATGATTTCTTTGCGCACTGATGGTATGAATATTGGCCTTGATATTATTGGTTCAGGAATCAATCTTAATAGATACATGCGCTACGCTGAGATGCATAGACTTGATGTGGTTTTCCATGGAAAGATTTTTGATGAACGAGCAATTTCTGAAATATCAAAAGACTGTCTGATTGGAATTTACCCAGGTGATGCTGGGCTGAGTGTGGTTCACTATATGTCACTTTCTCTAATACCTATAGTTCACGATAGTATCAACTCACATATGGGGCCAGAGCCTTCATATATTGTTAATGAAACTAATGGTTATACATTCACTCGAAACAGTTGCGATAGTTTAGTTGAGGTGATTGACAAAGCACTAAATGTTGATAATTTTGACATTATATTAAATTCTTATAATTCTTATCAAAAGCTTATAAAAAAATCGATGGGTGAGAAATTTATAGGCATTGCCTCAAAAGACCTAGCTGAAGAGGATTAATTTTGATTGGTAACCTAGCAAAAACAAGGTAATACGAAGTGATAAAAAGGAAAACTAAAGCTTTGGTACTTGGGCCTGTACCACCTCCAGTTCATGGATTTTCGATTGCTATGCAAAACCTTTTTTTTGAAATGAAAAAGTCTTCATCTGTTACTTTATTAAATGTTGCTGGGCGAAATTCCAATAAATTTATCAGAGTAATTCAGTCACTTGCTTTGTCTTTGTTTGGGTGTCTGAAAATAATAAGAAGTTCTTCAAGCCAAGTTAATCATATTGCTATCGGATGCAATGGTGGGTTAGGTAGTGTCTTCACTTTGCTACTAGTTGCTGCTTGTCGTATGATAAACATAGACGCAACACTTCATCACCACTCATATAACTATATTAATTATCGCTCTCGGATTATGGCAGTGATTGTGGCGATATCAAATTCTAAGATAAAACATATATTTTTATCTGATTCCATGGAAAAAGAATTTATGCTCCAATATAAGGCTGTTACTTCAGACGTAGTTTCAAATGCTTTTATAGTTGACATACCCGAAAAAAATTATGTTAGAGACAAGGTCTTTCGGGTAGGCATGTTGTCAAATTTGACTCGAGAAAAAGGCCTTTTACACTTTTTAGAACTGACAGATAAGGCTCGATCAATTGGACTTAATATTAATTTTATCCTCGCTGGTCCAGTTGAAAGTATGAATGATTTGAGAGAAATTCAAAAAAGAGAAAAAGAATTTTCGAACCTAGAGTACGTCGGACCTATATATGGCCACGAAAAAGACCTTTTTTACAAAAATATAGATACTTTTGTTTTTCCAACGGACTATCATAATGAAGCGCAGCCAATTGTGTTATTTGAAGCCATGGCGCATTCAGTTCCTGTAATTTCTATTGCAAAAGGCTGTATTCGTGAGCAGGTTGGAGATTATTACAGGATATTCGAATCTGTTGAAGAGTTTAATAAGGAAATATTAAATTGTTTGCTTGAGCTCTCTAAAATGTCTATTGATGAAATTGAGACATTAAGAGAATCTACGTTAAGTTTTTTTATATCTCAGCGCCAGAAATCTCTAAAAAGTATCTTAAGAATAACTTCTCATTAAAATGCATCTTTAGAAGTTTTCATGTTTTAATTAATATAAAGAAAATTCAAGGTTTTGATATGAATAATAAAAAAGCTCTTATTACAGGAATAACAGGTCAAGATGGCTCATATCTAGCAGAATTTCTGCTAGAAAAGGGATATGAGGTACATGGTATTAAGCGCCGAGCATCATCGTTTAATACACAAAGAATTGACCATATTTATCAAGATCCTCACATTGAGAATAAGAACTTTGTTCTTCACTATGGAGATCTCACCGATAGTTCAAATTTGACTCGTATTCTTAAGGAAGTTCAGCCCGATGAGGTATATAACTTGGGCGCACAAAGTCATGTTGCAGTTAGTTTCGAGTCACCTGAATATACCTCTGATGTAGATGCTATTGGCACCCTCAGGTTGCTTGAGGCTATTCGTTTGTTAGGAATGGAAAAAAAAGTTAAATTTTATCAAGCCTCATCGTCTGAGCTTTATGGTGAAGTCCAAGAAATTCCCCAAAAAGAAACAACACCATTTCATCCCCGATCACCCTATGCTGTGGCAAAAATGTATGCGTACTGGATTGTGGTAAATTATCGTGAATCTTATGGAATGTTTGCCTGTAATGGCATCTTATTTAACCATGAGTCACCGAGGCGAGGTGAGACATTCGTGACTCGAAAGATAACCAGAGGACTAGCAAATATAGCTCAAGGTTTAGAAGACTGCTTGCATATGGGTAATATTGATGCTCTTCGTGATTGGGGTCATGCAAAGGACTATGTGCGTATGCAATGGATGATGCTTCAGCAGGATCAAGCTGATGATTTTGTCATTGCAACAGGCGTTCAATATTCAGTTAGACAGTTTATTGAGTGGTCTGCCAAAGAGCTAGGAATAACACTACGATTTGAAGGTTCTGGTGTAAATGAAGTCGGTATTGTTGAATCAATTGATGGCGATGATGCTCCAAATATTAAAGTTGGAGATATAATTATTAAAATTGATCCACGATACTTCCGTCCAGCAGAGGTAGAAACATTATTAGGTGATCCTTCTAAAGCAAAAGAGAAGCTAGGTTGGGTGCCTAAAATTACAGTTCAAGAAATGTGCACCGAAATGGTTGCTGAAGATCTAAAAACTGCAAAAAGACATGCATTGTTAAAAACCTATGATCATGATGTCCCAATTTCAACTGAAAAATAGTATTGAATAAACTATGAATATTTTTGTAGCAGGACATGGCGGCATGGTCGGCAGTGCTATTGTAAGGGCATTGTCACTTGATGATAGTAACAAAATTATCACAGCCAGCCGTTCTGATTTAGATTTGCTAGACCAGAACTCAGTTAATGATTTTTTTAAGAAAAACAATATTGATCAAGTTTTTCTTGCAGCTGCAAAGGTGGGAGGTATTCATGCAAATAATGAGTATCCTGCTCAGTTTATTTATGAAAATTTGATGATTCAATCAAATATTATTCATGCCTCACATTTATCTGATATACAACAGTTGTTATTTTTAGGATCTTCATGTATCTATCCCAAATTTGCTGAACAACCTATAAAAGAAAATTCTTTATTAGCTGGTATTCTTGAATCAACTAATGAGCCATATGCAATTGCAAAAATTGCAGGCATCAAGTTGAGCGAGAGTTACAATCGTCAATATGATAGAGATTATCGAAGTGTTATGCCTACTAATCTCTATGGTCCAAATGACAACTTCCATCCAGAGAATAGCCATGTTATTCCTGCACTAATTGCTCGTTTTCATACAGCTGTAAAAAATAATGAAAAGGAAGTAGTAATCTGGGGCTCTGGTACCCCAATGCGTGAATTTCTTCATGTGGATGATATGGCGGCTGCATGTATTTATGTTATGAATCTTGATCGTAAAATATACTCCTTACATACTGAACCGATGTTATCTCACATTAATGTGGGAACTGGAATTGACTGCACAATTAAAGAGCTTGCAGAGACAATTGCTGAGGTTACTGAATTCAAGGGAGAATTATTTTTCGATACTTCTAAACCTGATGGTACACCCAGAAAGTTAATGGATGTTTCTAGATTGAAGGATTTAGGCTGGGAACATTCGATTAGTCTAAAGAATGGCTTAGCTGATACTTATAATTGGTATAAAAATAATCTGAAACACGCTAGATCAAAATAACATATATGAGAATTCTGATTTACGGAATAAATTTCAGTCCAGAGTTAACTGGTATTGGAAAGTATTCTGGTGAGATGGCCCATTGGCTAGCTAATCAGGAGCATGAAGTTTTAGTAATTACTACACCTCCATATTATCCTGAGTGGTCAATAAGTGACAAGTATAAGAATTTTTTTTCATTTAAAAAAACCAAAAGTCTATCAATAATTCGCTGCCCACTTTATGTGCCGAAAAAACCAACAATAATAAAAAGATTAATTCATCTTGCATCATTCTCAATTTCTTCTTTTTTTCCTATGATAGGTTCAGTATTTTGGAAGCCAGATATCATAATTCAAGTTGTCCCAACACTTTTCTGTTCAATTCAGACATTATTTGTAGCTAAATTGGTTGGTGCAAGATCCATTGTTCATGTGCAGGATTACGAAGTAGATGCCATGTTTGATCTATCCATAGCAAAGACTAGTCTTTCTAAAAAAATTGCATACTGGTTAGAAAAAAAAATTTTGAATAGTTTTCATACTGTTTCAACGATATCACATGGAATGTTGAAGCGAGCAGTTCAAAAGGGAATTGATAAAAAAAAGCTTTTATTTTTTCCAAACTGGGCCGAAGTGGCTCGTTTTGAAAATCGAAGTAAAAATAAGCAATTTTTAATTGAATTAGGCATCAATCCTGAAAAGAAAATAGTTTTATATTCAGGAAATATGGGAGTAAAACAAGGTTTAGAGTTAGTTGTTTATGCTGCTAGATCTTTAAAAGCAAACAGTGACATACAATTTGTATTGGTGGGAGAGGGCGCTGTAAAACAAAGTCTTGAAAAGCTTTCAGATGAGCTAAATCTCAAAAATATTTCATTTCTTCCTTTGGTGCCATATAACCAGCTGCCAGACTTGTTAGGATCTGCAGATTGTCATTTGGTCATCCAAAAAAAAGGCGCTGCAGACGCAGTTTTACCATCTAAGCTGACCAATATACTCGCGGTAGGCGGTAATTCAGTTATTACTGCTTCACCAGACACAACACTTGGAAAATTATGTAAAGATTTTCCTGAAATTGCTGTTTTGGTGGAACCTGAGTCAGTTGAAGCTCTTGTAGCTGGAATAGAGCAATCCCTTTTAATGGCGATACCAAATAAGATTGCAAAAAGTTATGCAAGAAAATACTTAGACAAAGATATTATTTTAAAGCGCTTTGTAAAACATTTTGAATTAACCTAACTGGCTACAAGCTCAGTAAGCAACTTAAAAAAAATAAATAAATTAAACATAGCTGTAAAATGCAGCTTTTTTTTGTAGGCTTTATTCTTAAAGTTCTTTATTAGTAAGGCATATACAATTAATATAAAATTCTAATAATGATTCAATTTCAAAATTTAAATCAAGA
>CEPL01132244.1_pt1 | contig 16746 bp, 13 predicted proteins | sample 530541 | NCBI WGS metagenome assembly CEPL01 (sample SAMEA2620339, study PRJEB7988) | marine metagenome | biome: marine biome (ENVO:00000447); feature: surface water layer (ENVO:00002042); material: "saline water (ENVO:00002010), including plankton (ENVO:xxxxxxxx)" | depth 5 m
TTCCACATGGAACATTTTTGTTTTGTGTTCCACGTGGAACACTTCTTCTTTTGTTCGTGTGTCGGCAAACGAGAATCTTGTAGGGATTTCATCACCAAATTGTTCGGTTGTTTTGCTGAAATCAATACTAGAGCCAAGTATCCTAGGTGGAGTTCCAGTTTTGAATCTGCCAAGATCAATTCCAATTTTTTTAAAGTCAGCGGAAAGTCCTTTCGCTACATGGTCACCCATTCTACCGCCTTCAGATTTATTTTGACCAACATGCATAAGTGCCCTGAGAAATGTGCCTGTTGTTACAATGACCGTGTAAGCAAAAAAGTCTAGTCCAAGGCTAGTTTTTACTCCTGTACATTTTCCATTTTTGATAATTAGCCCATCAACAATCGCTTGAAATATTGTAATATTATCCTCTAATTCAAGAACATGTTTCATTCGGAATTGATACTGCTTTTTGTCGCATTGGGCTCTTGGAGCTTGAACGGCTGGCCCTTTGGATGAATTAAGCAACTTATATTGTATCGCAGTAAAGTCAGTATTTAATGCCATTTCACCCCCAAGAGCATCAATCTCACGCACTATTTGTCCTTTTGCTTGGCCGCCGATTGCCGGGTTACAGCTCATTTGAGCAATTGTGTCTAAATTCCCAGTGAGGATTAAAACAGAGGAACCATTTCTTGCGGCAGCAAGAGCAGCCTCACAACCTGCATGGCCCGCACCACAAACAATCACATCATAGGGATTGCCTGAGTTGGAGTTTCTTATTTTCATTATTTTCCGATACAAAAACTATTAAACAGCTTATCCAGCATATCCTCGTTTGTTTTTGTTCCAACAATAAGATTAAGAAATTCTAATCCAAGTTTAAGTTCAAGCAGAATAACTTCTTCATTTTTACCTGCAGTCATAGTTTGCAAGGCTTCTGAAAAATGAATCTTACACTCATTAAGAAATTGAAATTGTCTTTTATTTACAACTATTTGATCTGAGAGATCATCTTCAATGTTTTCTTTGATAAACTTGTTTACTTCTTCCTTTATTTCTTCAGTGCCTGCATCTGAATATATTGAGGTATTAATTGTTGTTCCTTCGAAAATAGGATCGGATATTTTCGTCGAGGAGTTTAAGTCCGTTTTGTTTTTAACTAATATAAAGTTGTTCCTTGGATATTCGTTCATAATCTGATTTATAAAATCAACAGGGTAGGGGGCTGAAACATCAATGACCATAAAGGTGATATCCGAATCATTTATATTCCTCCTGGTATTCTCTATACCCAGCATTTCAATCTTATCCGAAGATTCTCTTATTCCTGCAGTATCAATGAGTTCAACTAGATATCCGTTCAGTAAAATCTCCTTTGACACATAATCTCGAGTTGTACCAGGGAGATCGCTTACAATAGACCTATCTTCGGAAAGTAATTTATTAAATAAACTACTTTTTCCTGCATTAGGCGGTCCGATAAGTGTTACTTTAATTGCATTAGAAATTTTGTTTTCTAATGAGTGATTGCGGATAAGGTCATCGAGTCGTTGAATTAAGTCTGTTAGTTTATTTATTAATTCTGAATAATCTGGTTCTGATATGTCATCTTCGGGAAAATCAATTGACGCTTCAAGTTGAGATTGAATTTCAAGAGTATTGTCTTGTATTTTTTCTAAAACTTTCCCAAGCGAACCAGAAAGTTTTTTATTAGCAACTTTTAATTGCGCATCACTTTTTGCAGTAATTATTTCAGCAATTGATTCAGCTTGTGTTAAATCTATTTTACCATTGAGAAAAGCTCTTTTAGTATATTCACCTGGTTCGGCTAATCTGCAATTTCTTCTGATCAAATCATCGAGAATTTTATTCGCAATAATGACATTTCCATGAAATGTGATTTCTATCATTTCTTCTCCCGTGAAAGATTTACCATCTGGGTAATAAACAAAAATGACTTGATCTATATGTTCATTATTTGTCGAAACATAGTTACCAAGATTTGATTTTCTTGGAGTAGGGGAGGGGATACCAAATATTTTATTACATAACAACAGGCAACTTTGACCACTAACCCTAATCAAACCTAAAGCTGATTCTTTAGCTGGCGTAGCCAAAGAAGCTATCGTATCATGATGATACACAATGTTTTAGGTAAAATTATGAGTCGTCATCCGTACTTTGTGCAAGTACAGAACCAACCGTAACTTCTGCTTTTTCAAGAATTGCAGCAGTAATCTCGTTCATAAGATTTTGATTTTCTGATAAAGCTTGTTTGGCGGCTTCCCGACCCTGTCCGATCAAATCTCCATTGTATGATATCCATGCTCCTTTTTTAGAAAGTATACCATGTTCAATTCCGAGGTCTAACACAGAGCCTGTTCTTGATATTCCCTCATTATACATAATATCAAATTCGCAAGCTGTGAATGGAGGAGCTATTTTATTTTTTACTATCTTTAGTCTTGTTCTATTTCCTGTAACCGTTCCGTTTGACTCCTTGATTTGTCCGATTCTACGTATATCCATTCTGATTGAGCAAAAGAACTTTAAAGCTCTCCCTCCAGGAGTAGTTTCAGGACTGCCAAACATTACTCCAATTTTCTCTCTAATTTGATTTGTAAAAATACATACGCAGTTAGTTTTAGAAATAGCTGCAGTTAATCTTCTCATTGCCTGGCTCATCATTCTTGCTTGTAAACCTACTGTAGTGTCCCCCATTTGACCGTCTAGTTCTTGACGAGAAACAAGAGCCGCAACCGAATCAAGAACTATTACATCAATTGCTCCAGATCTAATTAAGGTTTCGGTAATATTAAGAGCATCTTCACCACTTTCGGGTTGGGAAACCATTAAATTATCCAAATCAACACCAACTACTTTTGCATATCTTGGATCTAGTGCATGTTCAACATCAACAAAAACCGCATTTCCACCGTTTCTTTGTGCTTCAGCTATAACACTTAGACAAAATGTAGTTTTTCCAGAAGATTCTGGTCCATAAATCTCTACTATTCTGCCTCTTGGAAGCCCACCTGCACCCAGACATAGGTCAATCGCAATGGAGCCGGTTGAAATAACGGATACATTCATTTTGGTAGCATCACCAAGCCTCATCAAAGCTCCATCTCCAAACTTTTTGTTTATTCCTTGAAAGGCCAGTTCAAGGTCAGGGTTATTGGATTTATTTTTTTCTTTGGTATTTTTTGCCATAAAAATTAAAGGGTTAAGTTAACGACAATGTTTTACTATTTAGTATAATCAAGAGTTTTGTTGCGAAAGATGCTTTTTGATAGTTATTAACTTTATTTTCATCAGCTTCTTCATCAAGTTATATTTAGAGGTTTGAATTATTCACACATTATATGGGATTGGAACGGTACGGTTGTTGACGATGCTCATCTGTGTGTAAAGATAGTCAATTGCCTACTTAGAGAGTACTCCAAACCTGAAATTTCACTAAATTTCTATTTGAATAATTTCGGTTTTCCAGTGAGAGACTTTTATCTTTTGTTAGATTTGCCAATCGACCAGATAAACTATTGTAAAATTTCAACCAGTTTTATTGATGCTTACAGAGACAACTATCGTGAATGCAGACTACATCCGGGAATATACAATTTAATCTATGAATTCGACCGCACGGGGATATCTCAATCAATTTTATCAGCCGGTCATCCAAATGATCTAAACTTATTCCTAAAATACTTTGATTTATCACCCGTGTTTAAGACCGTTAGCGGAGTCGCTAATTTTCGAGCTGAAGGTAAACAACATATTGCCAAAAAACATCTAGAGAAAATTTCTTTACCAAAATCAGATATTCTTTATATCGGTGACACCATACATGATCATCAAATATCTGAATTATTAGGTGTTGATTGTCTTCTAGTCAGTCATGGACACAATTCCAGATCCGTTTTAAAATCAACACATAATAAAATAGTTGATGATTCATTTGAGATTAAGGATTGGGTTCTAGATTGACCGATGATTTTGATGTACTATTTTAAAAATTGTGAAGAGTGTTTATATAAAAACATATGGGTGTCAGATGAATGAAAGAGATTCTGAAGATGTTGCATATAAACTAAAAGAAAAAGGCTATGAGATCGTTTCGGATGAAAAGATTGCTGATGTGGTTTTGTTGAATACATGCAGCGTTCGAGAACAAGCAGAATTGAAAGCAATTGGTAAAGCCGGTCATCTATTGAGAAGTCAAAATAAAAATACCAGACCAATTGTTGGTGTGATGGGCTGTATGGCACAAAATAGGGGTGCTGATTTATTTGATCATCTTCCCGATTTAGATTTAGTTGTAGGTACTCAGAAATTCCATCGAGTTCCTCAATATGTCGACTCACTAATCGATAGGGTGGGGGATATTCCTAAGAGAATTGTTGCGATTGAGGATGAGGAAGGATCTGAAAGTGAAATTAAAGATCATTTAGATACTGAAATAGACAACCCCACCGCTTTTGTGTCTATCATGCAGGGATGTAACATGAATTGCTCGTTTTGTATTGTCCCTAAGACAAGAGGCAAGGAAAGGTATAGAACAATAGAAAGCATTGTAGAGGAGTGTCGTGAGTTGGCGGATAGAGGAATACGAGAAGTTACATTACTCGGTCAAATCGTCAATGCATACGGACGAGGTTCTTTAAGGAAAATTAATAATAAAACACCATTTGTTCAATTGCTTGAAAGTATAGACAAAATTGATGGCCTTGAAAGAATACGCTTTACTTCTCCTCACCCTATAAGTTTTGGAGAGGATTTAATAAATTGTTATAAGACAATTCCTTCTCTGTGCGAATATGTTCACTTACCTATGCAAAGTGGTTCTGATAGAATTCTAAAATTAATGAATCGTCCCTATTCCAGGCAAAGGTACTTGGAAATTGCTATGAAATTAAGAGAAGTAAATCCTAAGATGCGCTTAAGTACTGATATTATAGTTGGGTTTCCAGATGAAACTGAGAATGATTTTGAATTAACAAAATCAGCCTTTGAAGAAGTTAATTTCGAAATGGCTTTTATTTTTAAATATAGCGAAAGAAAGGGAACACCAGCGGTTTCTTTTAATAATCATGTGCCTCGTGAGGTAAAGGAACAACGAAACCAAGTATTACTTTCTCTTTTGGAAAAGCAGTCCTTAAAATCAAATAATTTAAGCATCGGAAAGAGATTTCAAATCCTTGTTGAAAGTAAAGCAAAGCGGGGAGTTGGTAAGTTGATGGGGCGTACAAGGTGTAATCGAAAGGTAATTTACGATGGAGAAAATTGCGAAATTGGGCAGATGTTTAATGTTCAGATATCGTCTGCAACTCCAACAACTTTGTTTGGTGAAAAAATATAAATATGGATTTAGGTCAATTTACACTTACAACTTCCTTCCTTCTTGTTTTTCTAGGATTTCTTTTCACAAATAAATCAAATAAAATCGATTCCTTAATAAAGAATTTTCCTCGCTCAAAGCTTTCAGCAATTTTACTTCTTTGCATTGGAATATTTTGGTTTTTATTTAGACATGTTAATAATTTAGGAGAAGCGGACTTTGGAGAATACAAGGTAACTATTGGAATTATCGGTGTATTGGTAGGGGTAGCGTCCTATTTTTTCATTTTTGATTTTTTAGCTGTTCGTGCTCTGTGTATTATAATTTTATTCTATTCTAGGGAGGTTTTAGATGCGGCATTTCTTCAAGAACCAATTTCTAGATTGTTTTTAGTTAGCATAATATATTTTTTTATCACTGTTTCTCTGTATTTTGGTGCCTGGCCTTACCGTCTAAGAGATTTTTTAAACTGGTTATTTAAAAATTATAAATACCGTTTTCTTTTCGGTTCTTTTTTTCTAACATATTCAGTAATTCTTGTTATTGTAAGGTTTACTTACTGAAATTATTATTTGATGCATTGTATCTCATTAGTTATTTCAGGCCCGGCAGGTGTCGGAAAAACTACAATTTGTGATCGTTTGGTTCGAGAGTTTGAAGCATCTTTAAAAAGGGTCATCACTTCTACAACAAGAAGACCAAGAAATTCTGAAAAACACGGTATCGACTATTATTTTTTATCAAATCAACAATTTGAAGACCTGAAAGAGAAAAATTCTTTCATTGAGCATGCCAAAATTCATGGAAACTATTACGGTACGACAAAAGAATCCGTAAATGAACAATTAGAAAAAAAATTTGATGTCTTATTGAATATAGATGTCCAAGGAGCTGCCGAACTAAAAAAGCTAAAGCAAAGTAATGATTTGTTTACCAACTTTCTTTACACAATATTTATAGCACCAAAATCAATTGATGATTTAAGAAAAAGACTCATAAGTAGGGGACAAGACTCTATCTGTGAAATAGAGAAAAGACTTCAGACTGCTATGAATGAAATTAGTTTAAAGGATCGTTTTGACTTTGTTATTTACTCGGACACTAAGGAAATTGACTACGCAAAAGTGCGAGAATTTTATATGTCTAAATCTATAATTTCTAATTAAATTATATAGTTATTTCTGGTCTATCAGGGTCCAACCAATCCAAATGAAAGAATTTTCCTCTGTCCTCATCAATCCTTTCATATGTGTGTGCACCAAAATAATCTCTTTGTGCCTGAAGTAAATTTTGAGGGAGTCTGTTATTTCTGTAGCCGTCATAGTATGAAAGTGCAGAGGAAAAAGTTGGAACTGGAATGCCGGACTGTATTGCGATAGAAATTACTTTCCTCCAATTGTGCTGATATTTATTAATGCACTCCTTAAAATGACCATCAATTAACAAGTTTGAAAGATTTGAATTTTTAGTAAATGCCTCTGTTATTTTTTGAAGAAATGCAGCCCTTATAATACACCCACCTCTCCAAATTTGTGCAATTTCACCAAAATTCAAGGACCAATCATATTCTTTTTGGGCCTCACGCATCAGTTGAAACCCTTGAGCATAAGAACATATTTTAGAGCAATATAAAGCATCATGAATAGCTTGAATTATCTCGTCTTTATTTTGAATACTTTTTGAAATTGCTGGGCCAGTTAAAATATCTGAAGCTTGGGTACGCTCTTTTTTTATTGCACTTAAGCATCTAGCAAACACAGCTTCAGCTACTGTTGGGGCTGGTACGCCCATATCTAATGCATTAACAGAAGTCCATTTCCCAGTTCCTTTTTGTCCTGCTGCATCCATAACCACATCAACAAATGGTAAATTTGTACGTGGATCTTTTTGTTTGAGAATGTCGGCGGTAATTTCTACTAAAAAAGAATCAAGTTGTCCTTTGTTCCACTCTTCAAAAATTTGGCCAATTTCATAAGGCTCTAGTTTTAAAACTGATGCCATAAGGTGATAGGCTTCACATATCATCTGCATGTCGCCATATTCTATGCCATTATGAACCATTTTAACATAGTGACCTGCACCATTCTCTCCAATATAAGCAGAACATGAGACTCCACCTTCTATCGGTTTACCCGGACTTGCACCTTCTAGTGGTTTTCCGGTGTTTTCATCTACTTTAGCAGAGATAGCATTCCAAATTGATGAAATATGATTCCATGCCTCTTTGGAGCCTCCAGGCATCAATGATGGGCCAAACCTTGCACCTTCTTCTCCGCCACTGACTCCTGAACCAACAAATAGTATATTTTTTTCTTTAAGGGATTTTTCACGAGAAATAGTATCAGTCCATTTTGCATTTCCGCCATCAATAATTATGTCACCATTTTTTAGCAATGGAACCAAAGTATCTATTACCGCATCCGTTGCTTTCCCGGCCTGAACCATTATGATAATTTTTTTTGGAGGTTGGAGGGAATCAACAAAAGATCTTAAAGATTCAAAACCGATTAAATTATTATTTGCTGTGTTTGAACTCAGAAAATTTTCGGTTTTGGAATAAGTTCGGTTGTAGACTGAAATTTTATAGCCATGATCTGCAATATTGAGAGCAAGGTTTTGACCCATAACTGCTAGCCCGATCAAGCCTATATCAGAAGATTTTGACATATTAAATAATTAGGTTGGAAGGTTAAAAAATTTTTAATTTTGGTTGAGGATCTAAAGAGAGGTCTTCAAATTGGAGAAGCAAAAGGAAACTTATTTTCAAAAGGAAGGTTATCTTCATCAGCCGCATTCGGATTGGAAAAGATTTTGGTTGGATTTGTGTAAAGGGGATTGATGTTAAATTTTCTCATCAACAAAAGCATGTCCTGCGAACTCGTTTGTATGGTCTTTACTGCCATGGTACTATTTGCTTTCACGGCAGCTTCGTCATTAGTTTTTTTGATCGCAGATTTCATCGCAACAGCCGACTTAAAATTGACGCTATCTGCAACATTCTCATTATATCCTAGAGCTAGAGAGGCACCAACAGTTGCACCCTCAGTCGTGCCTTGATAAATTGCTTGTTTGATAATCAAGCCGTCTTCTCCAGATGTAATTCCACCAGTAATTGCCCCGTATGTGGAACCATAGCTTACTGCTTCAGCGGCAGATATTGTTTCAAAATCATAAGTTCTTTTATCAGGCAAGGAATCCTTTTTCAGTCCGACTACCTGAAACAAAGCACCGTGAGCGGCTCCATGGGCAATTGCCCTTGCAATTTCAATTTCGAATTCCTCGGTTACACCTTGAGGTTTGTCAACAAAAGATAGATTTTTGGCGGTTATTCCGCCGTAAGTCGAACCTTGAGAAGAATTGTTGATGATTGGTTGCAAAAGGGTAGGGTAGTATACTGCCAGTGCTGTATTACCTAATGAAGAACCTAAGGCAGCACCGCTAGCAACAGAAAGGATTTCCTCACGCGTTGTTTTGTTGGCACTATCAGCAATAGTTGGATCGTTTTGAATGTGGATACTGGCAGCATCAATTGAACCATTTGCACTACCCTTAGCAGTTGCTTTGGCCAACTCATTTCTAGAATACATTTCCCAGCCTTCTTCGTAATCCCAAGATTTATCTAATACACTTGCAAGCTGTGCACCCATTGAAGTGCCAAAAGCAACAGATTCTGCTAAACGATTGAGGGCATACCCATTTGCTTTTTCAATGGAGCTGGAAATTATTTGATAAGATAATGATTGTGAAATTGACTCAGCAGCTTTCGTAGCAAGATTATTTTCTCTATAAATTTCGGTGCCCGAAGTGTTGTAAACTAAACCCAATGTCAATCCTGTAGAAATTGATTTAGTGGCTTCAAAAGCGAATAAGGTATTGTCACCTGCCAAAGAGAAGAACTGTTCGGCAACACCTTTCATCGATTCTTCCCCTAAAATTTTTGCAAAACCCTCAACATTTTGATCTGATAAATTATTTATATTCTGATACAGTAATCCGTCTGTTAAACCTTTTGACGCAAATTCCAAAAATCTAGACTTCTCTGGATCGAATTTCATAAAGCCCTTTATTCCATCAAACATCATCTGCTGATTTGGCTCATTTCTGCTAGAATTAACAGTACTTATACTACCGGTAAAACCATTTCCACTTTCAGTTGCTTCGGATAGGATTTTTAGTAGTGATTTTATTGAATTTCTTACAAGATTTCTTTGGTGTTGATCGATGATCTTTAGCTGATTTGGATATTTATTGCTGTTGAGATCAGATTCATTTAATGATCTAGCCAGTTGTTCTGAGATTTTCCTACTCCAATACGAAACATTTTCGTTCCATGATATTACTTTTTTGGGAATGATATTGGAGTATATGATTTCTGGCATTATGGAAATGTTTGCAGAAATGTCTTCACTCTTTGCTAAACTTGAATTTATATATGAAACCATTGAAGCATTAATTCCGGCTAATAAAGAATCATCGTTTAGATTAAAGTTCGTTTTATTGTCCACCAAGTAAGAAACTGCATACTCAAGAGCTTCACCAAGGTTTTCATCAGTAAAACTGTTAAAAGTTTTGGTCAGGGATGAAATTAACGCGGTTGTATCAGGCAAGGCTGATTGGTTTAAATCTACAACACTCTGAATTGAAGTTGTGGCTGTATCACTAAGTCTTCTTTGATTAGAAATTGAGGGGATATGTGAGCCATCTGTTAGCGAAGGTAGATTAATCAGTATAGTAGACTCGACCAAAGCCTTGTCTATTCCGGCATATAAAACATTGACCAATGTCGAAGCATTGATGCAAGTTATAATTAAGCAATGATTTAACGGACTAAAATTAAAGGGCATTAAGAGAAGTAAGTTACTCGCAACTAATTTAAAGTTCAACCTTATTGCTCAAAATCTTTGCTAGATAAAACTGAGTACTTAAAAGCACAACCTGTAATGATAGAGAAATAAAGTAAGCATGCGGGCGTCTGACTGGGGAAATCTACTATTGAATAAAGCAAAAATAAAACGCTCCCCAATAAAAGTATCTTAGCTGTGTCAGATCTAGTTAAAAACAAAAATTTGAGAATATAAAATAAGTAAGGTACGATTAATAAGAATCCAAATAATCCAAATTCTGAAACTTTTTCTAACCAATCATTATGACCATATCTTACTAGTGGTGTGTATTCAACATGTGCATGTTGAAGACCAAGACTGCGCTCATTTCTAGTCTCTAATGATTGAAAAATCGGATTTACAATTTTATAAGAACCAAATCCGTAACCAAATATAGGTTTTTCGCTAATTTGAGAAACTAAATCCTTCCACAATAATATTCTAAAGGGTAACTTTCCAGCCTTTAAATTATTTACTTGAGAATCGAAGTTGGATACCATTTCTTTCCATGTTTCATTATGGTAAATTTTAGTAAAAAAAATGGAGCTTACTATTATAATAAAAAATAAAAAAACAAAGTAAAAATATTTTTTATAAGATTTTATTTGTAGAAAAATTCTCGGAAATAACATTATGGTTAAAAAAAATATAATTAATAGAATTGAGCCAGATTTGGAACCCGAGAATGGTATTGATAAAACTCCTAAAATTATACTAACCATTAGCATTACGAGTTTTGGTTTTCGATAATCTATGGTTCGAGTTTTTTTGTATTGATGAAGTAGATAAGCAAAAGAAGCGGTTAAGCTTAAAAGAACGAAACATGCCCAATGGTTTTTATAGGTAAATGTTGAAAAAAAATAGCGAGGTTCAGGCGTATCCCAAATACCAAGAATCTCCAGTAAATTATCAGATGGAACATAGTTAAGTTTCTGCCATAAACCAACAATTGCGAGAAGCCCGCTGTTTATTCCAATCAAAAAAATCAAATTACGAATGTGCTTTCGTTTTTTTATGGTTAAAAAAATAATTATAGCGGCAGACAATTGAATTAATTTATGAAAAAAATCTAGAAGAATTTCATTGTCTCTAAAACTAATGGCAGGAAGATAGGTTTTATTATTTAAAGTAATTTTTTTTTCATAATTGTTAATTAATTTATCAATTGGAGTGCTTGAAACTTCAAATTTATCATAATAACGATTTTTAAAATCAAAAAATGTTGTCAAAGATAATTGTTGATTTGACCGAGAAAGGATGTAGTTGTCTTTAAAAAACGATGAGGTAAATATAACCTTTTCAAAGTTTTTTTCTCTAGAAAGTGCTTCTTCTACCGATAACTCAGTCCAATCCTGCTCGTTTAATGCCTTGTAAGAAGGATTTAAATATGAGCATACAAAAAGAAATACTACGAGTATTACAGGGGCAAAATATTTAAGTATGTATTTAAGCCTGTATTCAGAATATAATATTATAATTATATAATATACTAATACTATGTCTATTGTGAATAAGACCCAAGTACCGGCAAGACCTGCTTTACACCAAGGTACAAGTACAAGCAAAAAAACAATTGGGTTAAGGGATTTCAAATTCAGTACACTCTTAGGTATTTTTAGGCAAAATTACGAATATATTGACAATATTTTTATAAGTTGATTGATTATAAGGATACCCAAATCATAGTGTCTATCTATACTTTTCTGCCCAAATTTTCATTTAGACTATTTTGCATTTCGCTAAGTCTAGCATTTACAATAAATGTTAATGCATTTGTTGAGGGCAAGTTTGGTAAACTTGAAGCTTCAGCAACTCTAAGGGGCGAATATGATTCCCGTGTTTTTGGAATATCAACAAATTCATTTCAGGGTGCAAAATCTTCTAATAGTCCATTGATTGCCGCCAATGAATTAAAAAGTGAGGACGATCTTATAATAAGTTTGTCTCCTGCCTTACATTTCACAAAACAGACGAGGTGGTTTACTTTTAGCGGAACTGGGGGTCTTCAAATGACTCGGTATATAAAAAATAATGATAAAAGCTACACCCAACCTCTCACCACCTTTACAATTGATTTTGATGAAACTTTAACCAAAAACAAACGCGTTTCAAACAATGCTAAAATTAGATTTGATGCTACATTTGATCTTGGTCAAAGCGTTGGCGGAAGTGTTTTAGAACAGGATCTTATAGCCTTCACTTATTTTGTTGCCGGTCTTAATGTTCGCTATAACCATAGCCCTAAATTTGGCGTTGGTGCTGGTACTTCCTACAATGTTCGATATTATCAATCTGGTGCTACACAAGAAAGGGTTTATCATGACATTACAACCATACCTGTTTCTCTTAGAGCATTCTATATATACTCTGAAAAATTAGATTTTTATTCAGATTATACTTTCAGTCGAACCAACGATGATCAAGCTGGGTCCAATACACTTTCTGACTCCATTTCTCACTCGATTACCTTTGGAGCACAAGGGAATTATTCATCAAAACTTTCTGGCAATGCTAATGTCGGATATGCATTGCAAGATTACGATAATGAAAAAGTTTCTAATCAAGATAATTTAATCACAAGTATAGGGTTAGATTGGAACCTTAATACCAAAACTTCTTTGGGCTTTGATGTTAACCGAGCATTTTCACCTTCTGCTCAAGGTTTTTCAACTTTTAGCACTATGGGGCGTGTAAGTGTTTCTCATCGGTTAAATGAAAAAATCACAGGACTTGCATATCTGAGTGGGGGAAATGTCAGTTACACATATCCTACAAATGCCATAACCTCTCGAGATTCCTCCAGCCTTAATCAATTTGGATTAGGTGCGAGTTTGCAAAGACGGTTAACGCCATACATTACAATCAGTGGTGGATACGATTTTTCATTTACAGACAGGTCCATTGAAGAATACAGTCGACATCTTTTTCATGCACAAGCTACTGGTCGGTTCTAGGTTATGATTAAATGGGTTTTGTTTTTAAATTGTGTTTTTATTCTAAATCCACTTGTAGGGCAGAATAAGTATAATGATGATCCTTCAATCATTAAAGATCCCACGGGATATAAATTAAGAATTGGAGATAGCCTGAGAATTGCGGTACGTGGAGAAACCGAGACTGCTGTAGATGCTATAATCGATTCAGAGGGCAAAGTTCGAGTTGTTTATCTCGGAGAACTTAAGGTTTCTGGGATGAATTCAAAACAAGTCGAGAAACTTATTGTTAACGAGTATCAAAAAAACTTAATTTATCAAAATCCAATTGTTAGTATATTAATAACAAAATATTCTGATCGGGTTGTTTTTCTATCTGGATCTGTTAATCGAAAGGGACCTTATATTTTTCCTCCAGAAGTTGAGGCAATGAATATTGTAGAAGTTATAGCTAGGGCAGGCGGATTCACTGATATTGCACGTAAAAACAAAGTATTTGTTACCCGAACTTTTTATGATGTATCTGGACAAGTGAAAGACACCAAAACATATGAGGTCAATGTAGAAGCGTTGAGCACAGGAAACCTACTTCTGGGTTCAGCAAGTAGATTTTGGATTTATCCCGGTGATCGAATTGAAGTCCCCGAGAGACTTATTTAATGGAAGAAGAGATTGAAAATTTAAATTCGCAGGGATCAGTTCGTTCTAAAAGTAAGACCAAAAGTATTGCTGAAATATTACTTGTTATTAGGGACAGATGGCTTTTGGCACTATCTTTAGCATTACCGATTTCATTAGGATATGTTTACCTGAAATTTCAGGACACAGAATTTTTTCAGTCCTCTTCATCTTTTCGTTTAATCCCGCCCCCCGCAGTTCTCAATCTTCAGAAGGTTGATCGAGACACACAAGTTCAGGGTCTTGTTGCAAAACATAGGGAAGGACTGAATAGCCAAGAACTTAAAGCAAGTGTAATTCAAAAAATTTCCGATAATCCCGAGTCTAAATCAATTATGTTGGCGCCTTTCTTAAGGGAAGGAATACCAGTTGGAGTTGAGTCAACTATTAGTTATTCAATAAGTGTTTCTCCCCCTTCTGAAGGAAGACCGCGATTTGTAATAAGTTCAACTTCTAGAAGTGCAAAAGGGGCAATGCTTGTTGCTGATTTGGTTCAGTCAGAATACGAAAAACTTCATAAAAGTAAAAAGAATCAACAAGTTGAATCTGTTAGAAATCTTCTAGAAAAGTTGCTTGCACAAAGTATTGAGAAAGAATCACAACTTGCCGACGAAATGTCAGCCTATAAGAAAAACTTAGGCTTACCATTTATTGAAGATGAAAAAAGGGACACTGCAGATAGGAAAAGCCAATACTCTGCAGAGGTCACCACATCTAAACTCGAACAAATTAAAATAGATTCGCTTTTGAGACAAGTGTTACAAATTCAGGCTAGAATTGGCTCTAGAAATAGCTCAAGTAGATCTAAGGATATCGATAATGACATAGCATTAATCAAAGATTTTTTTGAGATTGATGCGATTGAGAGTTTTGGCAATGTACCTTCCTTAAGAAAAACTCTATTTGATCTCGAAAAAACACGTATGAGGTATCAAGAGGGATCACCAGGTTATCTAGAGAGACATCCTAAAATGCTTGAAAATGCTAGACAGGTAAATGAAGTAAAGAATTCATTGATTAAGGAAGTGACTTCAGCCATTGAAGATTTGAAAGACAAAAGGGTTCAACTCACTGCACAAGAAAAAGAGTTCCAGCAAGCGATGGAAAAAGTTCAACAAGACTCAATGAAACTAAGTGAAATTGAAGAGTGGTTAATCAATAAAGAGAGGGAGCTCACTGTGGTTAGAACAAGTACGGATCAAATTCAGAAAAGGTTGAATGAAGTAAGAATTGAACAAGCATTGCCTTCTGAACAAGAGGAACCTTTGCATAAAGAGCAATATGCATTTTTACCTGGTGGTCCGTACACTCCGGATAAAGCAAAAATCAAGAGAACTGGTATTTATATTTTTCTAGGTTTGTTCATTCTCATTCCTGTAAGCCTTGAATTAGTAGACAACCGAGTAAAATCTCCATTTGATGTAGAGGTTTTCATTGGTAAAGATTTAATAGGTGGTATTCCTAAAATATCCGATGTGGAGGAGGCACACAGACCTTTGATCGTTGGTAATGACCTTGATGATGGACTTACAGAATCTTTTCGAAGTATGTTTAGCAGAATTCAAATGAATTCTCAGACTGAATACCCCAAAACAATTCTCATTACTTCAGCAATTCCAAGTGAGGGGAAAAGTTTAATTTCAGCTAATCTAGCATACAGTTGTGCAAATCATGGTCGCAGGACTGTGTTAGTTGATTTTGATTTAAGACGACCTGGATTGCACAAATTTTGTGGAATAGAAAACAAGACTGGGCTTGTTTCTCTTGTAAATGTGGCTTCCTCAAAAGAAAATTTAAAGAACTCTATTAATGATTCGGTTCAAGAAATTCATCCTAATCTATACATCTTACCATCAGGAGGAAAGACGCGTGCAGCAACTGAAATGTTAGAACAAAAAGAATTTGATATTGTTCATAATGAATTAAAAGAAATGTTTGATGTTATAATTGTGGACAGTCCCCCTATTGGTTTATTTCCGGATTCCCTGGCAATCGCTAGAAAGGTAGACGATGTTCTTTTCGTAACGCGTTATGGAAAAGTTTCGAGAAAAATTGCAAAAAACCTTGTAGAGAACCTTGAAGAAACAGGCGTAAATGTTCTAGGAGTCGTATTAAACGATCTACCACAGAAGAAAGCTCCAGGTTATTATTATTCTGGCTATTATGGATATGGGTATTTTCGCTATAAATATTACAATAAATATTATGGAAAAGAGAAAAAGTCTGAAGCATAGTTACCACTTTGATTAATTAGAGAAACAAATTTTTTAAAAAGTAAATTATTATGTTTGAATATAAGACTATTTCTGTTTCTCCTGAAGGTATAAGAGTTAAAGGGGATGACATGAGTGAACAATTATCTGAATTGCTTAACAAACATTTTAATCAATATGCAAAAAGTGGATGGCGTGTTATTTCTCTCTTGCCAACAATGAAAAGTGAAGGTGCCGTTACAAAAATTTTGATTACATTGGAACGTGAAAAAGATAATTAAAGAAACTCCACATTCACTATTCGATCTCCATTAATAGTGAGAATTACAAAATCTCTATTTTTTTGACAGAGCTTAAATTGCAGAGAGTCTAGCGACCAATTTGAAGAAACAATATTTTCCCAAAGATATAATCTTCTTTCCCACAGTTTATTTTCAATAAAATTTTGTGCGAGGACTTTATACTGCAAACCAAGTAAATCATTTAATTTGTATATATTTTCTCCAACCTTCATATCCACGAGAATTCTGCTTTCTAGATCTCGAAGGCTTTCAACGGCTTCAATCTCTAAGGCTCTTAAATGGTTATTTTGTTTTAATTGAATAGCCGCAGATTGTTGTTGATACTGTAAGTCAGGATCCCACTTATTGTTTCCGCAAGAAACAAATAAAAGAATTAAAATAACGACGGAAGATTTAAACATAGCATATTTTCTTAAT
>CEPL01043207.1_pt1 | contig 16692 bp, 30 predicted proteins | sample 530541 | NCBI WGS metagenome assembly CEPL01 (sample SAMEA2620339, study PRJEB7988) | marine metagenome | biome: marine biome (ENVO:00000447); feature: surface water layer (ENVO:00002042); material: "saline water (ENVO:00002010), including plankton (ENVO:xxxxxxxx)" | depth 5 m
GCAGCGTGACCCAACATTAATCAGCATCCTCTATCTTGTTGCCTTCCTTGACCCATTCTTGGATTTCTTGGTAGTGTCTGTTAGCAGGGTCTAATGGTACTAAAATTCTTACACCATCCATGATAACAGCTATACAAGAATTATTACCATCAAAGTCTTTACCATATTTTGCTGATTCAATACTCATGTTACCCCCTATAGCTCTGCATCACAAAATATATAAGCCGCTGAACTATTTGTAGCTAATGCACAACCATCTCCTGCTGTGGCACTAGCACCATCTCCAGTAACGTCTAAAGCGATATAATTGGGACAACCTCTTTGTACATTATCCCAAGTATTAAAAGCATCTCCTTGACCATTAGTATAAGCTACAAAATAATTTGTACCATTCGCAGCAGTTACTGACGGAGCAGCTCTCATTGTTGTAGGAAAGTCAAGAACCATTGTTATCAAATTACTTGCATAATAAGTACCCATACCAAAAGCCTGAGCAGTTCCATTAACAGGTGCATAAAAATACCTCTGACACAAAGCTAGTTCTTCTCCAAATGATCTATGCTCAAACGGAGTAGCTTGTTCGCCTATTTCTAATTGAAGTCCTGTAATATAAAGTTCGTGATCTGTTGATGAGCCAAAATCAGTTGATGCAGGAACTAAAGATGTGTTATTATTTGATCGCTCATCCCAAGTATTCGCAGATGCTGATCCTCCGCTATAAGAACTTCCTGCTCCCAACCACAAATCTATACTTAATCCCAATGCTGTACTAACTCCAAAACCATCTCCACTATTTGTATCACCATCAAATGTAAGTTCAATTTTTTGCCAAGTATTTGCTGATGATATTGTAAAAGGTTTGAAGCTTGATCTTTGTGCGTAATGGTTTACTAAAGTTATATTCCAAGTATCAGCATAAGAAAATTTTGCCCAAAATGAAACTGTTACCTTCTCTGCGGAGGAACCACCATAATTCAATTTCATCACATCTTGTTGCTCCATTGAATTTAAACGTAACATTACATAATCACCTGCTGTTCCATAATTATCACTTGTTGTGTTATCTACTTTTATACTGTTATGAAAACCTTGACCTGATGGAACATCAGTTGATTGTGATACAGTGTAAGTTCCTGCACCATTCATAAAAATTTTTATTCTATCTAAAGTATAAGCACTAGAAGTAAGACCTGAAAAGCTGGTCCCTCTCTGGGATATTCGCATATCACCATTATACACAAGGTTTTTACGGCCCCCAATCTGTTGACCGCCAATACCACTATCTTTTATGTTAAGACTATCGATAGTAACCCCATTACCTGAAGTTTTTTCATTTATGGTATCTACAGACAAAGTTCCTTCAAGAGAACCCCCTGCTCCTATCAACCTTGCTAGATCACTTGCTCTTGTCATTTATTAACCCTTTGGATACTTATCTTTAATTGCTTTAATAGTTTTTTTCCAACCCTCAATACCATTATGATATAAATCATCAAGTTGATCTACTATATCTGGATATTCTTCTTGCCTGTCTCTTTGGTACTGTTGAGCTTTCCATTCATCTTCTAATTTTTTTACTGCATCTTTATCTACTGGAAGAAGATCACCTTTGATTGCAACTCCATCTTTATGACTATAAGAATAATTTAAATCAAACTTTTCGCCCTCTGGTAGTTTTGCAATGACATACTTTGTCTCGTCTTTATAAATTTCACTTGGCAAACTACTTGCTGACATTAAATATGAATTATCTGATTTATTAAATATTACAATTTCTGACATTTTTACTCCTATGAAGGACCTGCATATGTTTCAACTCTAACAACATAGTGACCACCACCTATGTAGGTTCCTGCATTTTTAGTTATTCTAAGCACATTACTTCCCGGTGAACTGTATGACCATGAACCACCACCTGATGAAGTTATGTTTTGTATATCGTGAGTTGACACAACACTGCCAAGATACATTCCAAGTGTTGAAACTCTAGCCGCTCCATAACTTTGTATGGCATGATGAGTATAAAAAGCATAAACCATAGTAGCTCCAGCACTAGATATATCAGGTATATCTATAGAAACTGAAGCATTGTTATTAACACTACCTCTATGAAAATGTACAAACGCACCATTATATTCAATAAGACCATCTGTATCGGTGATTTCTAATTGATTGCCAACACTTGTGTTAAACTGCATGTGATTTGTAGAGTGGTTATATTGAATATAAGCCGTCATTGCATCAGCTTCAGCATCATTAAAAGCAATGTTTGCGCTGCTATCGTTTCCAGAGTATATTGTTAACCCTCTTCCTCCAGATCCATTTCCTATAACTAAATCATCTGCTAAATTATAATGTCCATCTGGATTTGAATTACCAATACCAACTAATCCAGCACCAGCATCTAAAAAGATACCATGAGTATTGTCATTTGATTCAACTCTGAAATCTACATCATTAGACGCTTCGTTAAAAACTATTGTTCCACTTGAAGCTGGTTGTGATGTAAAACTACCATCAGCTCCTATTATAACTCTATCCACTCCTCCACATTTAAAATCTATTTGGTCATCTGTGTCTGATGTAATACTTGTATCTGCGTCAGCATCTAATATTATCTCTGTGCCATTTACATCAAGTCCTGATACACTACCTGTAAAAGCTGTAGTTCCTGTAACTGCAAGTGTGCCACCCATAGTAATATTGCCATCAAACGTACCACCATCTGCTTTACTTACAGTGTCTGAAATACTAAAAACATCAAAAACTATTATTTCTACAAGATCATTTGCTGTAGCACCAGTTGCTAAAACAATAGCTGTACCACTTGTGGATGTGTAGTCTGCATCACCTAACTTTACACCATTTTGATATACATCAACATAATTACTGTCTTTGTAACTTAATGTAACGCCCTCTGATCCTGCACCACTAAAACTTGTTTGTCCGCCCGTGGCAGTATAAGTGTGCTTTTTTCTAACTCCAAATTGTGGACTGACTCCTATATACGGCATAAATTATCTCCTACGGACTGTTCTTTTCGTTCTCTGCTTGTTGTTCTGCGGCAGTCATAACTACCTTTAAATCAAACGCTTGGGCAATCTGCTTATCAACTCCAGTTGCTATTGCAATACCTTTTTCGTTACAATGAGCTACAAGAGCTGCTATAATTTCATCTTGACCTACTTTAGCACGAGTGTGTATGGCATTTTCACACCAATCTTGAACTGAATACGCTACATAACTAAGACATTTCATTTGTGTATCTGTCACTGTAACTTTTATTTCTGCCATCTATATCTCCTAAAATTATGCAACTTTTATTATATATCCACCAAGATGTTCTGGACCTACATACCAACTACGAGTCGTTGTTGTTTCGTTTTGAAAATAAATGTAGTCATTTGCTCCACAGTTTAAATTAGCATTAACATGAAGTGTACCATAAGTCATACTTTTAAAATGTGATAAAAACTGTCTAACGCCATTTTTATATATTGCTATTCTACAGTCTTGAGTGGCACCATCATTATAATATGCTTGAAAATATGCAAGATATATTCCTGCTGTAGATACTGTAAAGCGACCATTAGTAGTTGTATATGTTATACCTGTCCTTGCGTGTGCTTTAGTACCAGTTGCTGTAGAAAAAGCTGTATCTGAGTTATCTGTAGCTCCAAACGCATCTTGATAAGCTATACTTTCATTAGTGCCATTGTTACCTTGAAATTGTATAGATGGTTGTACAGGAAATGTAATTGCATCCCCATCAAATATTGCAACATTCCTATTACCTATATCACTTGCACTTTGGCTGCTTTGCCAAACATCAAAATACATAGCATTGTTTGTGTTAGAACTACTGTTATGTCTTGTTCTTATTGCATGAGAATAAGACGTACTACCATTAAAGCCAAGAATAATTTGCTTTCCACCATTTGCACTATTATTGACATCTCCTGATCTTAAAGTTAATGCACTAACTGATTGTGAGCCAACGACATCAAGTTTTGTAGAAGGTGTGCTTGTAAATAGACCAACTCTATCATTACCAGCATCAACGAAAACTGCATTAGCATCACCATTTGACTCAACTCTAAAGTCTACATCAGCAGAGCTTTCATTGAATGTAGCTGCACCATCTTGTGTTACAGCACCTAATCCCTCACCTATTACTTTTGTTAATGCCATTTGTTACTCCCTTTTGTCTTCTTCCCATTTTTTTTCTTGTTCATTCCAAGTGTACTTTTTACCATCATCTGGGATAGAAGATGGTGGTTTCCAATAATATGTATCTTTATCTAAAGTCCATGAAGGATAAGGTTGTGGTTCGCAAAATCCAACTCCGTCATAAATATGATTTACACCTGCAAAATTTTTTCTTAATGGCGTTCCACCATTTAAATGCTTACCACCCCTAGTGTTGTAAGATGTCTGCACCCATTCACCGGGAGAGTCATCAACAAATGAGTCAAAAAATTCTTTTTCAGCCACGATAACTTTTATTACTTTTCCATCTAATACTTTTGCATAATGAGCCATAATAATTCCTTATAGTGCATACCTTATTATAACAATGCCAGAACCACCGTTTTGACCATTATGGCTTCCGCCAGTATTATAGTCACCTGATGCTCCGCCACCACCACCAGTGTTTGCTGTCCCAGCTGTGGGTGTTGATCCTACAGAACCTGCTTGACCGCCTTTACCGCCTCCGCCAGATCCACCTATGCCTCCGCTATCATTGGTAGGAGCTTCTGCACCGCCGCCACCTCCTCCTGCTCGTGTGACTGCTGAACCTGTTATTGATGATGATAAACCAGCACCGCCATTACCACCAGTAGTAGCAGCTACACCATTTCCGCCTACTGCTGAAGCACCACCTCCACCTCCACCAGCGTTTGTGCCAGAGCTACCACCAGCAAAACCCTGACCAGTTGTTCCAGATCCGGGTGCTGTGCCTGAATCATTACGAGCTTCACCACCCCCTGAACCTCCGTTTCCGCCAGATTGACTGTTATCGCCACCACCAAAACCACCACCAGTGGAAACAATAGAATTAAAACTAGAGTTGGAACCTTGAACTCCTACACTACCAGCACTTCCACCATGCACATTACCAGCACCTCCAGCACCTACGACAACTGAATAACTAGCAGCAGACAATGATGATATTTTAGATTCAGTAGATGAGTTTCCACCAGAGGTTTCAGAGTCAAAGGAATTTCTATATCCTCCAGCTCCTCCGCCGCCACCACCGCCGTTTGCAACACCTCCGCCACCGCCACCAGCAATAATTAAATACTCAACATTAGTTAAGGTTGTGGTGTTAACAAATGTACCTGATGAAGTGAATGTATGTATTCTCTCACCTCCAGAGGTGGTTACTGTTCCTCCTGAAGGAGCCGCTATGACGGTTTTATTTATAGTAGCTGATACAGTGTTATCAGAATTTGTAGCTTTAATAGCAATAACTGTAGATGCTGATTGCCCATAAATAGCTGAAGGCACTGCCACTGTGGCAGCAGTGTCAGAAGTAGGCGTAACTGTTACAGTCGATTCAGATCCTCCACTTGGGGTAAAAGAAACAATCAAACCATCATTTAAAAAACCCGTTCCTGCTAATGTTAAATTAGTTGCGATACCATTAACTATGTTACCAGTAACTGAACTAAGAACTGTTATGGCAGAGGAAACTTTTAACCATGATGTACCGTTAGAATAGTAAACAAGTTTATTCTCTGTATTGTAACGTATGTGACCCTCTGTACTTGCAGCAGCAGGTCTTTGTGCTGTGGTCCCTTTAGGTAAACCAAGAGAGGTTGTTGCTGTAAATGTTCCGCTTGTAGCTATTAACGAACTATGTTCGGGATGATTAACTGTAGCTACAGTTCTAAACAAATAATATACAAAGATATTATTACCTGAGTTATTTGATGGTGCGCCTGTAAATGTAAGTGTGGTTCCGTTAGTTACCGCATAAGCCACAGATGGCTCTTGTATAACACCATCAACAGACACAAGTATATCTTCATCAGAAGCCACTGAGTGTTCTAATGTAAATGCAGTTGTAGAACCATCACCAGAAAACTGTGTGGCTGGTTTACTAGCTACAAATCTGTTCCCCGTTGTATTACCAATATATGGCATTATGTGATCTCCATATAACTCATGGTCACTGATAGTTTGTCTGCAACAGAACAATCTATCTTTACTATATCTCCTACATTTAAAACTATCTTGTTTCCCGCCATGATTTCAACTGATGAACCAACTGGCACTGGTATATCCTTTACTATGTGAGCCGTGGTATTTTGTGTCTGAGATGTTTGCGTTGTTGTACTTACAAGTTGCACTGTTCCAGTAACTTGTGCTGTATGCACATTAGCCAGTGTTAATCCTAATACAATAATTGTGCTTCCAGACTGAACTGTATAAAGAGTTTCTGGCGACCCAGCAGAGGCTGGGGCAACATCTCTTGTAATTACTTTAAATGTATTTGCCATGTCATTATCCTAACGCTATTGCTAAAGCTGTAGCCTCATCTGCCGCTGCCGAAGCAGTTGTTGCACCTATGTCAGACAGTACCTCTGATGCACTTCTGCTCTCTAAACCATTTGCAGTAAATCTTGCAAACTCATCATCTGCCACACTAGAACTATCTATCTTCACTGCATTTGTGTTTGATATACCAAAAGTTAATGAGGCTTGACCACCAATATCACTTAATACTTCAGATGCACTTCTGCCCTCTATTGAGGTGCCATCTACACGCAAGAAGTCATTGTCAACTACACCTGATGTAAACACTGGTACATTTGTATTTGATATACCAGTTGCTGCAACTGCGGCTGTGCCTAATCCTAATGTTGTTCTTTGAGCAGCGGCATCTGCATCATCAAGCAATGCTTTACCTGCCGTTGTTAAATCATATGTTGATGCAGTTCCAGATCCAGTAAATTGTATACCTTTATCTGCTGCTGATGTTAAACCAGCTAATGCCTGTAGTTCTACATCTAATCTTGCATTTGCTACAGTTCCAGATAATTGAGAAGCATCAATGGTTTTATTTGTTAATGTTTGTGTGCCAGTATCTGAAACTAAAGTTGCGTTTGCATTGCCTATTGTGCTGCCACCGGGCAGTGTTAAAGTGTTTGTGGCTGCCACACTGTGCGGCTGTGGTGATATAGTTTGTGCGTGATTATTACTTACTTCACAATATAATTTAAGTTGACCAACAGCACCACTGTTACTTCTAAGCTCTATTACCCCACCATTAACTGTAAGATCATCTCCTACAGCTAGATCTGCACTTACCGATGTCAAAATTGCATTACCACTTGCATCTAAAAACACTGACTTAGATGCTGGTATTGTACAGAATATAGTTTTTGTACCAGAACTAAAATTAACTGCGCTGTCACTATTAGAACTACTTATCACTGTTGTTCTGGCCAGTGTTGAAGAGTCACTATTTAATGTTCCTAGTCCTACTTCAAACTCTGCTGATCCCGGTAGAGTAACCGCATAGTATGTTGTGTTAGAATTACCAACACCAGCACCAAAAGTCTCAAAGCCTGTAACTGCGCCAGCTAAAGTAAATGTGCCAGTACCAGTTGTGGTTGTTGTTTCTTTTACTCTGTCGTTTAGTACTAATGCCATTATTTAAGCTCTATTGTTAAGTTGCCTGCATTTATTCTAAATATATCACCGCTTGCTATTGCCTTACTTGCATCTAATGCACCAACAAATAATATGTTACCACTGCTAGATGCATCTGCAATAAATACATGTGTTATTGTATTGTTTGTTCCGCCAGAGGCTGGAAACTCAATATTAGATGCATTTATCGCTGTCTGTGTGTCTGTAGAATCAGATCCTATAGTTGTCCAACTGGAAGCACCTACTTGCTGTCTTGCATAGTTTGTGAAGGTTGCCTCTGTCAAAGAACCTGTCTCTGCTGCGCTTACTGCTGTTGCAAGTCCTACATAAATGCTGTCTCCCGGACTAGAAAAACTGAGAGAGTTATTTTTAAATATAAAATGTAACAATCTTCTTTCTAGATAATTGGTCGCTGCGTTTGCTGTTGCCATATTCTACTCCTATGTTCTCTGCGCTCTTGGTAGACCCTCAGAGTAAGCATCAGTATTTTCTCTTGCCTCTCCGTAATCTTTAAGTCTTGTTAATTGATCCATAAACCTTTTCTCATATTGTTGTATCAAATCAGGCTCACCCTTCATAAAAATATACGCATCTACTAACGAGCCAAACAATAATGCAAATGGTGCATTAGTGCTTAACCATGTTGTGCCACTATCTGCACCAGCAGTTAAGCTAGTTGGTCTATAATAGTAATGTAATTCTATTGCATAATTGGAGTTTGGGGTAGGGCCAACGATAAAATTATTTGCATCAAACTGTGCATAAAATCTTGGCTTGGCTGTAGAGGACGAGGCATCATATGCTTCTTGTATGAAGTTTACATCTTTTTGTAAAAGGAATGACTCACTGCCTGCTGTAGTGATTTGAAATGAAAAAGATGCTAAGTAATCTGTTGGTATTGTTACAAACTTATCACTTGTTGTTAATGCTGATGTAACATTCTTTCTAAATATCTCTAGGTCAACATTCTTAAATATTCTTTCTTCGGCTGCTTTTATAAAGTCGGATAGATGATTTACAAAAGATGTTTCTGAATTATCAGTATAATCCTGTATTGCTGTTTTTAACTGCGCAAATGTAAAGCTCATCTAAGCCTCCAAAGTAACTGGTCCTACTGTGGCAAACACCCCACCACCTGTAATTGATCCAGAGGTAGATTCCGCAGCAACAGTAATAGTATATGTATCATCTGTTAATTTAGTTATAGCATATCCTGTAGCTAAATTAAAGTTTGCGGCTGTTAAACCATCAAAACCCAAACAGTTTCTAAATCTAACAACATCAGATGTAGATCTTCCATGATTTTTTTCTGTAACTGTTACGACAGTGTTTCCTCCAGCAGGAGCGGCAGTTGTGAATGGATTAACCAACAATAATCTTTCTGTTGCAGGCTCTACCCTATCTGGCCTTGCGTCTTTTATAGATTGTGGGTCATTAAACTTCATTCTACCTATAAAGTTTTGCGGATGGTCTGGATCGACTACATCTATGCCAACACGCAACCCAGTTTTACTGCCATTTCTGTATTCAAACACTAAGTCTTTTAAATCGTATCTAAATCCTGTTTTGTCACATATTCCATATGCATTTCTACCTGATGAATAACTCATTTCTTTTCTTTCTTAGATTTATAAAAATATTCTTCACTATCTCCAAATCTTTCTAATTTATTCTCATTTTCTACCTGATAATAATATGTGCTAACTTTAAAATCAGGTGTTAATGGTTCTGCGGGTGTTAAGCTGTTGTCGTATATTCTAGTTCTATTATTTGGATACAAACAGTACTGACCATTTTCTAATTCTATAATATTATGTGACTTATGCTCTTCTGGTGTCTCGCTAGTGCTAAAATCAACTGTATCTATATCACCATGATAATTATCTAGTGTTGCAACATAAGATCCTTTGACTGAACCTGCATCTCTCGTATACACCTCGTAACTCATAGACCCTATAAATTGTTTTTGTATACATGTTACATTGTAGTCCATACAATTCCAAAACTGTAAATTATATAAAGGCAAATCAGGGTTAGGTGTTTTAGGCTCACTAACAAAAGCACTTATAGGTAACTTATCAAACATTGCACCGTATTCTGGCAAGTATGTCTCAAAGTAAAAAGCTCTACCCGGTAAGGACTTACAAGATATCCATACACCTTTCACAAACTCACCATGACCATCTTCATGGTCTCTTAAGTATTCTTTTCTTACCCACAAGTTTATTGCAGGCAAATTACATATTAATCTCGACACTATAAGTTACCGTTAACTTTTATCTCATTCTAAAACTTATACCTCTATCAGCCATTCCGCCACCACGCATTTTCATGACTTTGCCGCCTTTTTTCATAAAACCCATTTTATTGCGAACTTCTGTAGGTAATTTACTAAGACCCTTGCCTTTATTACCTTCTGGCACTGGTTTTAAAGAACCACCACCTGCATAGCCCATAGATTTTTTATTCATCATTCCGCCACCCATTTTCTTTTTTACATTTTTCATGGCTTCTTGATTGGCTTTTGCAGTTCTTTTACTAAAATCTTTATTTAAAGATTGTGTTTTATCAGCTCTAAATGGATCTTTTTTTGGCTTTTTCTTAGCAACAATCTTAATAGGCATTAGGCTCTCCTTGCTTTTCTTCTTGCTATTCTACCAGCGGCACCAGCTAACTTCTTCTTCTGTGCTGGTTTTACTGCCATTGCTGGTCTTTTCTTTGGCAAAGCAACTTTAGTTGGTGTTTTCTTTGTTGACTTTCCTGCCATCTTAGCCATCTGCGTTTTGGTCATTCCAGAGTAAGGGCCTCTTCTGGATGTTCCTACATCTTTCTTTCTACTCATTAAACCTGTTGCTGAATATGGTAGTTGCAATGTTGCACCAGCCCTAATCTTGTTCATGTCTGTTATTTTAGGATTTGCAGCTTTTAATTGTTTTAAGGTAAATCCTTTACTTTTTGCTATTTGTGATAATGTATCACCGCTTTTGATTTTGTATTGTGGCATTTTTACGCTCCATAAAATGTGTTATAGGGTACAAATCTAGCAGAGGCACTCTCAGTATCTTCGCCTGCTGCAAGCTCAAATTGAAACTCATACTCTTGTTTCAACGCTGTGACCCTTGATGCTAACTCAGGGTCTTTCATGGCTACATAGTAAGCCAATCCCGATACCAAACAAGGAACAAACCTTGGTGGTATAAATGATGTTGTTGTCCCATCTATTCCCGATGACATCCCATCAATTCCCACAACTCGAAAGAAAGATAGGGTATATGTGTCTTGATTATCTGGAACTGGGTACATTGTTACTGTTACTGAACCTGCTAATCTTTGTACAAATATTTGTGTTGGTTTACCTTGTGTGTTCTTTGAGGATATCTGAGCAAATGTTGAAACACTTATTCTTGTAAGATTTGTATCTACCTGACTCGTTCCTGTCCCTGTCCTTATCGTATGCTCAAGCAAATCAACTGTATCTGATGGCATGGTATATGTTGCAGTTCCAGAACTTAAAGACAATGTTCCTGATGTTATTGTCCATAAATTAAGACCTCTGTTTTGCCATTCCATAGTAAGAATGTTAAAACTTCTTCTTATATTTCTTAAATCATTACCAGTTCTCATTTCAGAGCCTGCTCTAAGATAAGCCTCTTCAAACAAGTCTGGTAGATCTGGTACTACTACTGCCATTTATTTGACCTTTCTATAAGCTCTCGTCTTTCTTGCAATCTTTTTGGGCTGTTTAGATACTTGTTTACCTGCTCTAGTTGCTTTTCGTTTAGCAGCCGTAGAACGGGCATATTCAGAGGGCGAAAGAGCCTTAATTGCTTTTTCAGGTAAGTAACGCTCACCTGTTGCCTTTGGCCCTTGTGTACTAGGTTTACCACTTTTGGTTCGCCACTTCTGTTTACCCCAAGCCTTTAAACTCCTTTGTGGTTTTTTCAATCCGCCCATTACTTTTTATTCATCCAAGCTGTTGTACCCATGTATGCACCCACGATGCCTGCGCCTGAAATGTAGAAAAGTGAAGAAATTTCTGCAAGTGCATTAATTCTTTCTATGCTAATAAAAGGCATGAACATCATAAAAGTAAATAATCCCATAGCTATTAAAGTATACCTTGCCATTCTTAGTTGAGCAAGGTTTTTGCGTAAGGCTGTTTCTGTTTCCTTTATCTCTTTCATATTAGAAAGCTCTGCATCAGAAACAATGCCATCTCCATCTATATCATACTCATTGTACTTACTTGATGATTGTAATTTCTTTTGTTTCGTTTTCATTTGTTCTTAACCGCACTATTTAGTGAATTTATAACATCATCTATATTAGGCTCTTTTTGCCAAGGATTGTAAACACATTTAAACTTCTTTGGACACCAGCTTTCGATCATCATCTCATATGTTTCATTGCCACCTTTGTAAATACAAGCCATCATACCAGTTTTTGATTTAATTCTTTTAGCAAGTCTACATGTAGTATATTTTTTTTTTTAGTTTTACCCTGCCATATTTTTTGCTGCTTGGTATAGTCTTTTGGTTTATATTTATAACCATCAGCCCTAGATTGCTTTATCCAAATACCAGCAACTAAAACGGCAAAACCGCCGATTATAGCTGCTACAATAAACCAAGTTACAGCTTCGCCTATCTGCCTTCTCAACTGCTGTTGCTTGTAAACAGTTTCTTGCCTTTGCTTTCTTATCTGACCTTCCATAGCTAACAAATCATTATATGCTTGCGGTCCGTAAGTCATATTTAAAAACATTTTTAACTCGTATCTTTGTTCTTCGAGTTTCTTTTTTGCTGCATATGCAGCGAGAGCTGCTTCTTCTATAGATCCAGCTTTAAACAACTTTCCGAAAAGGGGAGGATTCTTTGCTTGTTTTTCTGCATTGTCAATATCAGAGACAGCTCCCATCCATCTACCTATGTCCCCACTCATCTGTTCTATATCTCTTGCTGCTGCGAAGCCGCCTTTAATAGCCTTAAATGCGCTATTGGCTACACTCATTGCAGCGGTAATTGTTAATGGGTCCATTTAGTATTTCCTTATTTGTAGCCGCCACCTGCTTTCTTATAGGCTTTAGCCATCATCTGTGCTTTTCTAGCAGACCATTGACCGGGTCTTCCACCCTTGCCGCCTGCTTTTATTCTATTAAATATTCTTTTTCTAAGTCCGGGTTTGGTGTAATTACCTGCCTCATTGACTCTACTTTTCTTTACTTTGCCTCCAGCTTTCATGCCATTGGCGCTTCCATCATCTATATTCTTTGCTGTCCTCAGTATTTTTAGGTCACCAGCATCTGTTCCAGAAGATATAAATCCCCCAGATTTAAGTCTCATAGGTTGTTTCATTAAGCTCTCCTGTTTACTTTTCTAGCTTTACTAGTTCTTGCAAAAGATCTGTTTACTGACTTTGGCTTCACTGTGAGATTCTTTTTCTTGTTATCTCTAGGATTGCCATTCTTATGAGCAACGTCTTTGCCGTCACCCTTCTTAACACGACCAGCAGTCTTCATCTTAGATCTAGCAGTGTTTCTACTAGCTCTACGTTTCTTCTGATCTGTTTGCTTGTGGTAGTTATCATACTCACCACGATAATTACGTTTTGGCATCTTCCTGTACCCAATCGTATCCGTATCTACTTTGCCATTCAATCTCAGTAGAGATTAATGCTTTACATGTGACACATTGTACTTGCTTTTCTTTTGTGTCCTTTAATGCTGTTTTACATATAGGACAAACTTCTTGCTTAATCATATAGCTCTTGTTTTACCCTTCATTGCAATACCATCTATAGGTTTTGTTCTTTTTATCTCTCCACCCATAGCCATTCTTCTTGTCATTTCTGTCATGCCCATACCAGCTGAAGGACTACTAGGCTGCATTTGTGGAGATGAAGCGCTCATTCTAGCTGCTTTTTTCATTTTAGCTTTTTTTCTTTTAGGTCTAGCAATAGCGGCTGGTAAAGCGCCTAAAGCACCAGATGATGCCAAAGCACCCATTCCACCTTTGCCAGTTAAAGTTCCAAATACTGGACTTGTTTCTTTAAGAATTTTTCCTATATTTTTTTTCATTACAGGTTTCTTTTTCATACGATTACCTTTCATCTGTTGTTTAATTGATGCTCTACTAATCAACACTTCCACCTTCTTCTAGCTTGTCTTAAACGACTATTAGGATTCTTAGCTGCTTTAGGAAACTTCTTCATTTGACCCGCAGATCTGGCACAGAAAGACTTACGCCTCTTTGCAGCTTTGCTGCCGGGCTTTACTTTTCCTGTAACTGCTGTCTTGAGTTTAGATCCGGGATTATCTCTTCGGTATTTTGCAACACCTTTTTTAGTCATACCTGCACCAGCTTTAGTGGGCCGCTTATGCCCACCGCTGATAGTGTGACCTTTCATAGTCCCTTTTTTTGTAGCCATTACGATAAAAACAAAGTTAACTTATTTCCAGATCCAGTAAATCCGTGTATATAGGCACCACTTTCTGCTAATATACCCTGATCTGGTATGTTCAAAGTATGTAATCCTGTTGGAAAACTTTGAACTAATAAGTCTGCTCCTCCTGATCCATCTTTGATAGTTAACACTCCTGCGGCATTTCCAAAAATAACCACCTGTCTTATTCTTGTTCTATCTGGACCAACAACAGCAGCGCTGTCACCTTGGTTAAAGTTAAAGGCTTTTACGTCTGATCGACCTGCCATTTATACCTCCTACGCTATTTGAACGTATTCGATTATGAATGTAAAAGAACCTTGTGTTGTTGCATCTTGTGTATTTGTGATATTACAAAATATAGTTCTTTCTGCAGATGTATACTGAACAGAAGCTGGAGCAGTCGTGCCGCTCTGTGTTTGCAGAACTAATGATGTAACTGTTACATTGTGTTCTACTACAGTAGTTCCTCCATCTAGTATTTCATCTGTTACAGCAGCAACAATTTGCGCACCTGAACTTGTTGTACCGACCTCATAGCCGATATCACCTGAGCTACCTAGTGTTGGTGCTGAGTCACAAAATATTTTTATATCTGTAATGATTGTATTAGCTGGTTGAGTAAATTGACCAATATTGTCACTGTCACCTGCAGTTGTGTTACAGGTTACACCTGATGCAAAACCTACATGTTTAATAAATTTATTGGTTACAATTCCAGTAGATGCTGTGCTTGCCACTGTAGTAATAGCGCCAGTGGTTGCATTTTTTGAAATTACTTGAAATCCGTTCTCTGATCGGACCGGACCGTTAAAAGTTGTATTAGCCATGTCAAACTCCTTGTCTTGGCAAATGTCTGCTAATGCAGTCAAGGGTTAAAGGAAGGGAGCCGGAAAGGAACAGCTCCCTTTAGGGGTTTATGCTCCCGGTGAACCAAACATTCCGAGAGGATCTGACACACCAAATGAGTATCTCTCACGGGCTTTGTATCTTACGTTACCTGTGTTGAAATCCCCATCCATTGATGTAGACATTGGTGTTCTCACGAACATCTTCATTCCGTTAGGAACATCAGTTGTCAAGAAAAACGCATCTGTATCTGTTAAATAGTGATTAACAGCAAAACCCTCTGGAATAGATCCGTTGGTTCTGATTGCGTTTAAGTCGTTATCTGCTGTCCCAACTCTTAGCTCTGATTGTAACACTCTAGTTGCAACAAACATTAGCGCTGGTGGAACGATAAGTTTTCTAGGTCTTGCTGCAATTAACAAGCCTCTTTCGTCTACGAAAGCTGCAATGTCAATAACTGCTTGTTCTAGAGATGTCTCGTTCAAGTCAGCATTTGTTGTCAATCTATTTTTATTGTTACCACCAGCCACTGTTGGGTGAGCTGTGTTAAACAATGTTACACCATCGCCACTTTGGAATGTGTCAAAGCCTGTGTTAAGCAATGAAGCAGCTTTAGTCTGCTTTGTGTAAGCCATCGCTCTTGCTAGTGCTTTTGTATAACGAGCAGACAATGAATCATAAAGATTATCTTCCATTGCTTCTTCTGTTATTGAAAAGCCCATAGCCACAGTTTCGTGGTTATACCTTGAAGTAAATGACTCTTGTGCGGAATCATAAGAAATAGCAGAACCCTCTGGCTTTACTGGGGCTGCCCCAAAACCAGATAACTTTACTTCTTCTTCAAAACTACGCTCTGAGTTTTCTACTTCATAAATTTCAGTATGCTCATCTTCATACTTCTCATACTCTAATCCAAACAAAGCGTTTAGACCGGGTAATAGCTCCTTGAGGAGTTGCGCTCTTGAAATAGCCATATTACAACCTCCTTAAGCTGCGCCACTAGTTGATGTAAGCTGATGATAATTGAATTTGCAAACCAATATTGGAAAGCTGCTTCCTTTTTCATCACCTAAGTCACCGCCTAGATAGTCTATTATTTTAATACCATCACCTGCATTTGTAGATATTTCAGAAGCATCTAATGCAACACGAGAAATACCTAGTGTTGTGTTAGCGCTATTTTGAACTACAGGTGCGTTTTTACCGTATATGTCTCTTTCGTTTGTGAAAGATCCATCAGCTTGTATAGTAAATAATACATTAGGATCATCTACCACATAAGCCATTGCATCAGATGCTACGGTGCTTGCTGGAAAATGCTGACTAAAAGTCAACTGATTAGTATTTGGATCTGTAAATCGGCAACCCATGAAAATACCACATAAGTCAGTTGCTGAACCATCCATAGTGCCTGTCATTTTTGCAATAGTAGTTGCATTACTGGCATTTACTAGTTGAACGATATCGCCCTTAACTATAGCTGTACTTTCACCAGATTTAATAGGGTATTGTCTAAACACCTCTAATGAACCTGTGTCGAATCTACCGATAGGGTTTAATCCAAATGGTGCTGCTGTGCTGCTCATTTTTATACCTCTTCGGTTAATTTGTTAATATTTATTACGAAGTGCGTGTGCTTTTCTCTGGTCTGAGTACTGGCATACGGGGGTCGGATTCCTTCATGTAACTATTGTCAACAGCCTGCATCTGTGAAGATGCTTGGTTTTGTTGAAAGTCCCT